>Ga0255766_10000018_pt1 | contig 166909 bp, 130 predicted proteins | sample 071ome_23_FD_179966 | JGI IMG/M metagenome (GOLD analysis project Ga0255766, IMG submission 179966) | Coastal salt marsh microbial communities from the Groves Creek Marsh, Skidaway Island, Georgia - 071403BT metaG (version 2) | ecosystem: Environmental > Aquatic > Marine > Intertidal zone >...
GAGATAAAAAAGCAATAATTCTAGGCTCTATATTATACGCATTGGGATTGGTTTTAACAACAGGAGCAAATTCACCTCTAGCAATCCAGTTTTATGAGATACTAGTTGGATTTGGGATTGCCGGTACCGGATTCGGAGTTATTTTGGCTGTAGTTGGAAGAGCAAGTGCTCCTGAACATAGAGCTATGAGTTTAGCAATTGCAACGGCATCCGGCTCAGCAGGACAAATTGTAGGGCCAACGGTGGCAATAATATTACTAGAAACTATGACTTGGCAAACTGTATTTCTGATTTTTGCCGCTTCGATATTGTCAGTAATTCTATTATTACCATTCATGAGATATCCTGAAAGAGCATCTAAGGATGAGATAGAAGAGACATTAAGTGAAGTCTTAATGATTGCATTCAAAGATCCAACATACATGATGATTTTTGTAGGATTCTTCTCTTGTGGTTATCAACTAGCGTTTATCACGGCACATTTTCCAGCATTAGTTACAGAAATGAGCGCTCCAATTGATCCTACGGGATGGTGTGGAGATTTAGGTATAGAAACAACAGCAGCTTTAGGAGGAATGGCCATTTCAGTTATCGGTGCTGCAAATATATTAGGAACTTTGTTAGCAGGATGGGCAGGTAAAAGATATGGTAAGAAATGGCTATTATCTGGCATTTATGCAGGAAGATCAATCGCCGCAATCTGGTTCATCTTGACTCCAATTACAGCAAACACAGTACTAGTCTTTTCATTTTCAATGGGCTTCCTTTGGCTAGCTACTGTTCCACTAACTAGTGGATTAGTAGCCCACATATATGGATTGAAATATATGGCGACATTGTATGGGATAGTGTTCTTCTCACATCAACTAGGAAGCTTTGTTGGAGTATATTTAGGCGGCGTTCTTTATGATGCATATGGAAGTTATACAACCGTATGGTGGATAGGGATAGCAGTAGGGATATTCTCTTCTTTGATACATCTACCTGTCAAAGAAGAGCCTAGGTTGAAGCTCGTAGAAAATTTTTAGAAATTACTGACTTCTTTGCTGAGGTAAGAATGGAATTATTCGGTTAGCAAGGGCTTCTAGATTTCTAGTTTGAATCCAGACTTTTCCAGAACCAGATAATTCTAGAACTAACCCCTCACCTCCAAAAATTGAGGTTTTTACGTCACCCGATGGAGCTACACCATATGAAATCCCATCTGTAAAAGCTACAAGATGGCCATTGTCGACTTTGATAGGATTCTGTGGTGTTACTTCTATCTCTTTTAAAGCACCATATGCACAATAGAAAATTTTACCGTCAGAATTACCCTCAACAAATGCTCTTAGGAAAAAAGCCCCCTCTCTAGAAAATACGGATTTAAGACCTTGAAATTTGGTATCTGTTTGTACATTTGATGTACAAGCCATGAACGCCCCACTCTGCATGAATAAATTTTGTCCAGGAGCTAAATCAAAGGTTTCAATATCTCCCGGAGCTGAAGGGGCCATGGATACCCAACCTCCATTAGATCCTGCAGTGAATGTGTTAAGCCAGAATGATTCTCCACCAACCATTGACTTTGCCATACTCTTAAGGAAGCCACCTACTCCTTTTCCGCCACCCATTCCAGTTTTAATACTCAAATCGAATGATTGAGCAACCATTGCACCAGGTTCAACCTTAATTGATTCTCCAGGTTCTAAATTTGCAGTCATCAATGTAAATGTAGGTTTGAAGTCATAGTTAATATTCATAAACTTGCCAAATAGTCTTGATATATGAAACTATTTTTCAGAAGTTATACTGTTGATTGACGATAAAAATTGAGTGTGGAATTGCAGATTTGTAAATAAAAATCATCGCAACTATGAGGGGTTCTCGACTAGAAAATCAATGTAATCTATTACCTCTTGAAATTTATCATCGGGAATATCTTTGTAAGACATAGAAAACTTTCCTTTGACACAAATTGCAACATGCGCATAGGGATTCCTTCCTCTAGGATGATTTTTTGATGGAGGTAATCTATCGACTAATTTTTCTCCTGCTTCTTGAATATACGCCCATATAAATTTAGCATTTTCATCATTCATATTTTCAACTCATATTGGCAATTATCACTGAATCCCTGAATCAATTGACAAAATGTCTGTAACAATTTTATCTATTATCTCCTTTGAAGCTGCCTTTCCAGATGTGTTGGTAATTACTACAAATTCTACATTTCTCGGTTTCGGAGAAAGTCTCGTAGGGCTGACTCTATATCTGACATACTCCCTTTTCACAACACTCAGAGAACCTTTAGAACCTAAAATATTCATCATTTTTTCTAAGGGTATATTCCCTTCAGTACTATAACTAGTAAGAATATATTTACAATTAATCTTTCTAATCAGATTATCAAACTCTTCGACTGCCTTAATACTGTAATTATATGCACTCCTCCTTTCAGACCTCCAATCTAGTCGAATTGCAGACTTAGTTCCTCGAGTGATTTTCTCTGGAAATTTTGGTTTGTCCCAAAGAACAATTGAATTCAATACATGATAATTTGAACCATATGGATGCTGATTGTAAGGTGGGTCCAAATATACAATATCAGGAACATCACCTAATAATTCTGATAAATCATTTACTAGTAATCCTGCATCCTGTCTTGAAGATATATTCTCTTGACCATTATTATAGATTATTGCGGGACGTAATTTAATGTCAGAACATATTCTATATTGAGCAGTACCGTTACTTCCTCCCCAACCTTTGTGAAATCCCTTGAATACACCACTAGTATTACTGACATAGGACACGGAATACATGAATGAAGCCATAATATAGGAGAATTCTGTATCTGAAATCATATCATTATCGACCCAATATGATATTAATTCTCTCATTGCGTCTATTTTCATACCATTTTTCCTCATAAAAAACAATCTATCTTTTTCATGATCAAGATTATTGTCATCGCTCGGACATAAGTGTCTTGTGACGTAGTCTTCTATAGGTTCTACATCATTTAGGATTTTGAAAACATTCTCATAACCACCTAATTTCTCAAATTTAGGTATTTTATTGAGTACGACTGTTCCCTTTGCAATTTGTTCAGAATAAGGTTCCCAATCATTTGATAAAACTCTGAATCCAAGTTTTTTAGCAAAGCGAGATACTACAGTACTTCCTGAAAATAAATCAACAAATGTTCCATTTTCGATTTCTGTTTCATTTATTGCTTGATGAATTAAATCGAGTAATTTCCTCTTATTTCCAATATAAGGTATTAATTGAGAAAAAACATATTCATCTGTATCTCTAGCAGCGGTTTTTCTAAGATGATGCAAAGTTACCTCAGTCATTCCGACACCTAATTATTATTGGTTTCAATCATCCGTATAAGTGAAACGGAATGTCAATTACAAAATTAATTTATTGTTGGAATTCTTGGACTCATCCATCTTCTCCAAAGTGGAGGTATCAAACAAGGCCACCAGCATGCATAATATCCCGAAGGCAGTTCTGGAGCTTCGGGATGTGGTTCTAATTTCCAAAAAGGAGCACTCGCCTGTAAATGATGATGAGAGTGTCTAGTCAATTCTAGTAATGACCAACGAGACCATCGAGATTCTGTATTCCATGAATGCATTGAAGTTTGCCTTTGATCAACATTTCTTCTAAGGCCCCAATGACGTATGTAATTGACATATTCCAGTGTTAGAATTGCCAAGAGTGAAAGAATCAACCACCCAGAAAGAAGAATAATTCCATTTTCAAATAATAACAATATACCACATACCATAATTTGTAATGAAAAGAGTCTGATTGTAGGGTTCATCAGACCAGTCTTTCCTTTCTTAGCATGAACCCAATATGCTGAAATAAACTGGCCAGGAATTGTTCTAAACCAAAAATACCAAATTCCTTCTTCTTGTCTAGCGCTAGCAGAATCTCTATCTGTAGCAACCCATTTATGGTGAACATGATTATGTTCAGTTGTGAAATGTGAGTAATTAACAGAGAATAATAGAAACCTTGCTAATATCCGTCCTGGACTCTTAGGTTTATGGTGACCCAGTTCATGAGCTGTTACGATTGCAGATGCGCCTGAACAAAGTCCAGTCGACATAGCAGCAGCAACGAGCCACAAATTGACTTCTGTTTGTTGAAATGCAAACATAAAGAAAGAACCAATGACAAAGAAATGTAAGATTCCATGAACCCATAATAATATCTCAAATGGAGTACCTGAGTCCCTTGCTGGTCGGTGAATTTTACTTTTACCGAGTAATACATCCAGGATTGGTCCTATACCCCAAATGAAGATCACACCCATTGCAGTATACCCTCCTCCCAGAATATTCCCACTAATAACCAAAAAAGGGCTTATTAAACCTAACAAGTGTAAAGCCCATGGTTCCGGTTTCAGTGTCTTTCCTTCCACATAACTCTCATACTAATAGTATTTTTATGACTTTCTAATTTTCTAATTTTCTTTCTTTAATTCCAAATAAGAATCTAGAAACTTTAGTCCTCCTGACCAATTCGAAAAATAGCCAACAAGTGATGATTACAATTATTGTAGATAGTAATACAGCAGGATAATTTTTGATTCCCAAATCAGAAGATATCCTCAGACCAGCAAATGTTAATGGCATATGAACAATATAGAATGGGTAGACACCTTGATTTAAGTAAGCTAAATTTTTACTCGGTTTATTGAGAAATTTTGAGCCCCAAGAAAATATTGTCAAACACCAAAACCATGCATGAAAACTATGAATAAAGCATGCAAAAATAGTCATTCCATTATGAAATATTTTATTTTCCAACCATCCTCCATCAATATAAGGAATACCAGACTCATGCTGCTGAATTCTTATCCAAATAAATGCAATAGTTAACAGCAGAGTGATTGCAGTAATTAGAACTCGCTTTGTTTCAATGAAATCATAATATTGTTCTTTGGCAATAATGCAGATGTAACCAAAGGCGAAGAATACTAAAAACCAAAACCATTCATATCCAACACCGATATATCCTGGGAACCAAGGCTTGAACAAAATTTCAGTTGTAGTAAGTGTGAAAGGTAAAATAAATAATATTCCTAAGTTCAAGGGTATAGTGAAAAAAGAACGGAAGATACGTATCAATTCACCTTCAGGATACTTACTTACATAATGAAAAATTGGAGTCAATAAAAGAGAATATTGAAATAAATTCCAGAGAAACCATAAATGCCCTAAAGCTATTAATTTACCAAACACAGGTATCCAAAATATCAGAGACCTCCAGAAAATACCAAAAATAAAGGATTTTGTAAGGCTTATTGGATCTGAACTCTCATATCCTAAAATTACACTGCCGATGAAACCCATTGTCCACGCTCCAAAAAACATTGGAATTAGTAATCGTTGACACCTTTCTCTGAGGAAAATTTTCCAAGTTCTACTTTTGAAAGCAAAAGCAGTCCCCATTCCAGAAATCATGAATAAAGCAGCAAGTCTCCATTGATGCATCCAGTGCAAAATCATGCTTGTAAAGGATATAGATTCTGCAGTATAATCATTACTTTCTTCTATGAATATAAGTTCATCTGTTTCATTAATTTCTTGAATATTTGGATTGATATCTGTACCATAAGTGGACCAGTAAACACCAATTGCTACATGGAATGGTATTAATAGCCCAAATAAAATTACTCTGAGCCAGTCGATATCATATCTACGAATTTTTTTAACTTCCATAATCTCACTATATATTAGAATGTAATATCAAAAAAGATCAATCCAATCCCGATAATTAAGGCAGGTATGGTGGTATGAACTGTTGCCCACAAACTCGCAACCCGATGTCTCGCAAGTAAAGGAAAAAGTGCATCACCATCTTGACTAATGGCATTGGCCACAAGTGCAGGAAACGAGATTAAATCTTTAGTGTATGCAGTTATTGCTATTATTTGCGGCCCACATCCAGGGATTAATCCAATTAATGAAGCTATTATCACTGCAATAATTCCATCGCCATATATAGCCAAATCAGCCTCATTCATACCAGAAAATAACATTGAAAATTCAAATATAAGATAGGCGGACATAACCCAAAATGTGACGAAGGCGGTTTCGCTTGCAGAATGAATCAGAGTTTCGCGCATCGAGTACAATTTATCACCGATAGACGCTTCAGTATCATCTCCAATCCAATTTTTCTGTGAAATATAAAGTATTACAGATAAAGAAGTACCAATCAAGCCTATCCAAGTAATGAATCCATGTAGAGTCAATGGATTATAGTTCAATTCTAAAGAGAAATCCGCATCTTGGGCACTCCAAATTAACAACATTATTGCAAATATAAGTCCGAGAGCAGTTACAATCCACCATACAGTATATCCCTGATGAAGTAGGAAATAGCCCAAACCATTTTCTTCTTCTCTACCAAGATCTTCGAATACTTCTCTAGGGCCTTGATTGTTATCAATAGGAATCTTGGATGAAATATTATCCTTAAAATTCCTACTTAGTATCCCTAATGGGTTGCGTGGAGTGATTTTCATAACATCTACTAGATAACCCCATGAAATTCCAACAATTAATGATATTAGGTGTAATGCAATAACGGGAGCAATAAATGATGAATCTGTGATTGCTACACCAATTAATACGAATGCTGCATCTCCTAAAGTCGCAATTAGAGTTGCTATAACTGTACCATAGGTCACATAACCACGTGCATACATTGGCATCATCACTATGGCTCCACCGCATCCAGGAGTTATTCCCATCAATGCACCAATTACTGGTTGCATTACAGTATTATTTCGAATTGTATCGACAAATTTTCCGGCAGTAATATACTGTAACCAACTGAATAACAAAACCATAGCTGCTACAAAAACAGTTACTGCAAGAAATGCATCACGCATACTAACTACAATTATTTCTATAATTTCATTGAAACTAACCATCAACTTCACTCCTTAGAAATTTCAGGATTTGTGAAAGAATCTATTTGATTGGTAAATGTAGCCTTGATCAGAGCTACCAAACAGAAAACTATGGCTGTAACTAATGCAATCATTGAACCACTTCCTGTTTCTAATTCTGAAGATAAATATAGGCCGATTAGAACAGACGATATTCCAAAAATCTGAGTCCAAATCATACATGAACGGAAACTCTTACCGACTATTTGTGCAGTTGCTGCGGGGGTAACAAGTAACGATGTTACCAATAATGCTCCAACTACTTGCACCATACTGACAACAACTGCTGCTGTAATAACACTAAACAATAATCCAATATTTCGTACAGGAATTCCTTGTACTGCTGCAGATAAAGGATCGACAGTCGTTGCCAATAAACCGTTCCTAATAGAAAATAGAATAAGGATTGAAGAAAGACAAATAATAGAAATCATATTTAGACCTGCTTCATCAATTAGTAATAAATTTCCAAATAAGTATCCTTCGATATCAGTTGTGATTCCTCCTCCACCAAGTCTGAGAGCAACCAAACCCATAGCCAGCATTCCTGTAAGGAAAATTGCAATAGAAGCATCTCCAGTAAGAATTTCTCTAGACTGAAGTTCGTAAATTATAATCGAGGCAGCGATACTGAAAACTAATGCATACCAGAGAGGAGAGGAGGCACCCAAAACAACTCCAATAGCTACACCGCCGAAGGATACGTGAGCCAGACCATCACCAATCAATGCAAGATTACGGATTAATAAGAACGTGCCTAGTAATCCAGCAACTACTGTAACGAAGATTGCAGAAATCAATGCTCGTTGAAATAATTCCATAGTAAAAAAATAGGGGAATATTTCGCCAGGAATGATCGGTGAAATAGCTTCTAAAATGGGCGTGATTGCAGCCATCAATATGGAGCCGAAGTCTAGGGACAAATCATTCAACCTCCTTGGAAATTGAGTGAATCTGAATTGGACCATCGTGAGCAGGGGTAATACCACGTAAATCTGCTAAAGTTTCCAAGTCAGGGAAAAGATCAGTAGGTCCATCAAATCTAATTTTCTCTTCTAGAAATATCATTCTGTGAGATGTTTGTCGAATAGCTGTTAGATCGTGAGAAACCATTAGAATCGTTTTTCCTTCATTATGGCAAAGTCGATCAAGTAATTTCAGTAAGGAATTTCTTGCATCCCTGTCTATTCCCACTAGAGGTTCATCGAGTAAAATAAATTCCGCGTCAGTGGCTAATGCTCTAGCAATTACTGCACGCTGTCTCTGACCTCCTGACAGTTTAGATATATCAATATCTGAAACATCTTCCAAACCTACCATCCTTATGGCCTCGTTAACCTTTTGATTAGAGCTTGAATTTGACCATGATAACAAATTTTTCCCACTAACTGTCCCCAGACCTACTAGTTCCCGGATTGTTAATCTGACTTGCCGAGGAAGATTGGATGCGGCCTGAGACACCCAACCAACTCTTCCGTAGAATGATTTTGGATTCGGACTATTACCATAGATGCTTATTTTCCCTTCATGTGCTTTAAGGAAACCTAGGATAGAGAGTAATAGTGTAGATTTACCGCTTCCATTAGGCCCTACTATGCCTATGAATTCTCCTTTGTGCACTGTTAAATTTATATCACTTAATACAAGTTTTCCAGATCGTAGTACAGTTAAGTTTTCAACATTTAAAATAGGATCATCACAGCAAACTTCTTCAATTTCTGACACTCCCATTTTAACACCTACTCAGATGGCCTTATTGATGGGTATCAAGTTACATTGTTAAAATCTGGCACGAGCAGTATTTAGATAATCGACGATTAAGTTGCCTATCAAGACTACAAAAACCCCTGCAACAAATATCACAGGCAATATATCAACATAATGCATGAAATCACCAACAATTAGTTTTAACACCCACATCCAGAGACAATATTCTCTAGATTTTTGTTCATCATAGATAGATAATCATCACTACTATCACTAGGAGGCATTTCCATTGTGTAAAGTTTTTCTACAGTAACTCCGGTTTCAGAAACTATTGAGTTAACAGCTGTTGAGTCTGTATATTCTTCAACGAATAGTACTGTAATTCCTTCTTCATTAATGTGTTCAACTACTTCAGCAATATCCGCTGGAGAAGGCTCTCCTTCAGGATCAAGTCCATGTAGAGTAATGATTTCAATATCATATGCTACAGACATGTACGAGTATGCATTATGATTAGCAACAATTGATTTATCTTGACCAGCCATTGCACAAGTTCCTTCATCTCCAAATGCGGCTACATATGAAATATGCAAATCCATTAGTTGATTACTGTAATTATTTGCATTAGTATTGAAACTTGAAGACCCATCCGGGAATGTTGAAGACATTGCATCTAAAACAAGATTGAGTTGGGCTCGGAAAGCCATCGGACTCAACCAACTGTGTGGATCGAATGTGAACGCTTCTTCACGATCGTCATCACCATGGTCATCATGGTCATCACGATCTTCAGCTGTAATTCCATCATCATGGCCGTCATGATCATCACGATCGTCATCACCATGGTCATCATGGCCATCATGGCCACCTTCGCCTCTTACGATAAAGAATTCAACATCATTTGGTAATGCAAATCCATAGTCACCCTCGGCTTCAATATGAATCACAACAGCTCCAACTGAATAGTGATCTTCATCAGAATGATCGTCCCCGCCTGGGCCACTATCTGTTGCTGTCCACATAAATCCTGCAGCTTGACAATCCGATTCAGTAGTTAGAGTCATGTTGACAGTATGTGAGTTCATGTCGTAGCATACCATTTCCTCAGGGAATGAAAGTGTGTGTGCAACTAGTTCCGCATGGATTTCTGGAAAATCATGATCGTCGTGCTCCATCCAAACATGTCCTGCTGCCTCACAATCTTCTTCGGTTGATTCGTAGTTCTCATGAGTCTCTGCATTATGGCACATTTCTTCATCATGGTCATCATGTTCATCGTGGTTATCTTCATCATGGCCATCCTCATCGTGATTACCTTCGTCATTATCATCTTCATCATGGCTATCTCCATGGTCATCATGTCCATGGTGGTCGTGGTGGGCATGGCCACCAAGCATCTTCAGAACTGCCATATTGAAGGCTTCGTCATGCTCTGACTCAAACTCTAAAATGTGCTCTCCCTCTTCCATGTGAAATACTTGAATATTGATATCAGCAGGGCAAGCCTCTGGATTCTCGAATATCATCTCAGCTTCAGAGCGTTCGTGACCTTCATCGTGGCCATCTTCATCGTGGCCATCTTCACCGTGGTCATCTTCATCATGATCATCTTCATCGTGGTCATCAGTTCCATTATGGCCATCATGATCATCATCATGGTCATCGTCATGGTCATCATGGTCATCGTCATGGTCATCATGATGATCCTCGGATATCATACCAAGTGTTGTACTCTCGAATGGACCATCACTCATCAACTCACAAAGATCAGAAATAAGAATTGATTCGTAAGCTAAATCACTTTCGCCAGTTGGCATTCTGTGAGTCATGTATGAAGGTGGAGCATTATCACCCAGTGATGAGAGAGTAGATTCTACCCAGGGCTCTAAACCTAAACCATGATAAAAGAATATATCAGAATTTTGTAAACGTATTAAATCCGCTGCAGAAGGTTCGTAATCATGAACAGGAATATTATCTTGGCTCATGTATTCTAAAGTAACTGAATCGCCTGCAACTGCCTTCACTAATTCACCTACGTGGTATGTTGAAACCATTACGGTGCCATAATTAATATCTAATGCATCTTCAATTAAATTACTATCAAATTCTACTGTTTTACTATCGTCCGAAAGACATCCTGCTAAACTTGAAAGTATCAATATTATGCTTACAGACAATGCTCTCACTGTGTTATTCATGATTCTTCGCCAAACTATTAACTATATAATAAATGTTAATAAATAGGTAATTAGAAATTATTAATAATGGATGACTAGTCGGATAATTATGAGTCAAATCATCACATTCAGTGCTGACAAAGCATTTGCAAACGATCTTGAAAACATAATCAAAAAGTCGGGATATCAGAATAGAAGTCGATTCCTTCGAGATGCTGCCTTGTATTACTCCGAGATAAAACAAAGAGGAGAATTGCGAGATATGGCGGATGATGAAGTTCTTGAAGGTCATCTAATAATTTACTACCAACATAATCATGGAGTTGAATCAAAATTGATGGAGATTAGACACTCGGAGAATCTAGAAATTAGCACCTATAATCACAATTGCCTGAAGCACAGCCATACCTGTGTGGATATATTACTGGGTATAGGAACCGCACATGAATTTCGTAGAATTATTAAATTTTTACAAAATACTCCTCATGTAAATAAAATTGCATTTAATCCAGCACCCATGAGAGATGAAGGATGCTGCTAAGAATTCCCAATCAATACAGCTAAAACCTTACTTGATTTTACAAGCCCAAAATTATGACTATCTTCAGAAGCATTAGGATCAGGATTGTCACCTACTAAGAATATTTTATCTCCATGAACAGAAGATATTCTCTTGATTAAATAAAAATCATTTCTCAATGGGTGTTCGACAAGCACGATTTGACCTTTTTGAAAATTATCTGATAAAATCTTTTCAAAACGTGCAATATTGCCGTCTTCGAGAGTTGGCCACATCGAGTCGCCATTCACTCTGACATCTATGAAGCGCGAATCCATGGAACTTCACGGCCTTTAGCGGCCCAGAACATGTTATGAATAGCTTCAACTGCATCCATTAATTCTTGAGCATGTTGCTCAGAAACTTCAACTTTGCAAGCAGAACATAGTTTAGCTGCTTGCCAAAAAATATCGTGAAGATCAGGATTGGATTCAAGATGTTGAGGCTTGAAGAAGTCTGTCCACAATACTAACAACTCATCTTTACACTTTTGAGCCTCTTCCTCTTTAATTGCAGCGTATCTAGACATAGTATTGATGTAGGCTGCAGAACTACCGCCAGACCCTCCATGATTGGCTTCTAATGCATTCATTTTCTTTGTCATTGATTGAACGGCTTCTGCTGCAACACGAGCACTTGCAGGGTCATATACTCCGCATGGTCCATCACAGTGTGCATATCCTTCAATTAACATAATTTCTTCATTATTAGATTCTTCTCCTAACATAATAGTACCCCTGAACTGGCGGATTGGGTGCCTTATTATGAATGCTGAGGTTGATGGCTCACATCAGGAATATTGATTGAGTAATTGATACTAGAGGTGTTGTGGGAAGAGTAGCAGTAACAGACGGGATGGATGAGAAAGCCATTGAAATGATTACTGAACAAGGTCATGAAGTAGTAGTTAAACACTATACAATAGAAGAATTACTTTCAGGAGTTTTACTCGATTTTGATGCTGTTGTAGTTAGAAGTGCAACTAAATTAACTAGAGATATAATTAGTTCTTCAGTAAATGAACAAGGGGGTTTGAGATTTATTGGAAGAGCAGGGGTTGGCGTTGATAATATCGATATTGAGGCCGCAATTGAGAATAATATCGTAGTGTGTAATACCCCAAGAGCATCAACGAAAAGTGTAGTTGAAATGACGATTGCTCATTTATTGGCATCTTGCAGAAATATCGCTACTGCAGATAGAAAATTGAGAAACGGAGTTTGGGCGAAAAAGGAATTAGTCGGTACTGAATTATCTGGGAAATCTTTGGGATTAATTGGATATGGAAGAATTGCTCAGGGAGTTGGGAATGTTGCTAGAGCATTGGGGATGAATGTACATGCATATGACCCGTATGTTCCCAAAGAGATAGCCAAGAAAAATAGTTGTATCTTACATAGCGATATCAACAGTGTTTTTAGTATGTGTACGCATGTTTCTATTCATTGTAACTTAACAGATGAAACATATCATTTAGTAAATTCTGAGAGAATAAATTTAATGCCAGGTATTGGAGATGATGGAATCGCTTGTGGCAATCATTTGGTCAATTGTGCAAGAGGAGGGATTGTGGACGAATCAGCTGCATTGCAAGGATTAGAAAGCGGACAATTATCTAGCGTTGCATTGGATGTTTTTGAGTATGAACCTGCTACTGAAAATTTGTTATTTACCCATGAAAATTTTCATGGCACTCCTCATATTGGTGCAGCGACAAAAGAAGCACAAGCTAGAATTGGTTTGGAAATGGCTTCATTATTGATAGAATTTCTAGGCGGTGACAAGCCTAATACTAGTCTTAACTAGACTATTCGATGCATTCTGATAAGTGATTCAGATAGAATTTGCAACTCTCCAGGGATAATTACACTAGGGATTTCTGAATTAAGTGAGATTCCATTATCTTTCTTTTTCCTCCATACTTCAGAATTAAAATCAATTAATGGACCTGTTAAGCTTAGTAGTTTGATATTACTCTCAACACTCTTAGGAAATTCTCGAGCATCAACTGAACTACTGCCGTAAAGAGTCGTAGAAAGATAATGAGTGAAAAATGGACATATAGGACTTAGAGAAATCAAAACATCTCTGACAATTCTATGTAATGTCCAAGCAGCAGCCTCATCTCCATCGTAAAGTCTAGATTTTACCATTTCTAACCAATGACTCGGGAATACTCCCGTACTAAAATTCTTTATCGATTGCCCAGCATTGTAAATGTCTATATTCTTCCATGATTCTTCCACTTTAGACATTACTTCACTAAATTCGGATAAAATCCATTCATCTTCGATCTGTAAGTTTTCGGGCTTTGTAGAAAGATTTGGTACATCAAATTGACTTGCAAATCTAGCAACATTGAATATTTTTGTCAGTACTCCGAAATATTTAGATTCAATCTCTTCAGGATTAATATGGAAATCATCTCCAACTTGTGCATCACATGCTTTCCAAAGACGAAAACACTCGCTACCAATCTTATTTGCTTTGAGATGAATCTGTTTTCCATCTATACCTTTGATTTTCCATGATCCGGTTCTTCCACCGAAACCGCACTCTAAAACTGAATTTGCGTCAATACCATTACCCAGTGATTTAGACATTTTACGCCCCCATGGATCCATTCCAAGACCATCAATCCAAACATTATTGAATCCAGGTTTATCTAATAGAAGGGTACTTTTCAGTAGAGTGTAGTACAACCATGTTCGCACTATCTCTTTACCCTGAGGTCGCAAAGATGTGGGGAAGGCTCTTTCAAACAATTGAGTATTTTTCCCATAACCTGACACAAACAAATTGGAATTAGAAGAATCCATCCATGTATCGAATACTTTTTCTTCTCCAGATAAATTACCTAACTGATCTTTCATTTCTTCATAAGTACCGAGAGATTCACGATTTTCTCTGTCTAACACTACAGAACCTGCCGGAGGAGATTCTCTCCATGGTTGAACATAGGTTCCAGAAGGGGGAACAACTACTTTCGAACCATCTTCACTATACCAAATAGGAACCTCGGTATGGTACCAACGTCTCCTTGAAATAGGCCAATCAATAGAAATATTTTGCATCCAATCATCTAGAAACTGTTTATTCTTAGGAGGGATAAAATTAATCTCTGAAACTAATTCATCCATACGCCCCAAAATATGAGTTTGCTTAACATACCATTCCTTAAGTAAAATTATTTCGACTGGATTATTTCCTCTTTCACTGACTGGAATTTCTTGTTCATGATCTTTGATTGACGATAATTTATTTCCTTCTTCTAGAATTTCGATTGCTTTTTTCCTGGCTTCAATAACGGATAATCCAGATAAAGGCCCAGATATTTCTGTCATTTGCCCGTCAAGGTCTATGGCCACGAACGGTTCTATCCCTAACTCTCTGAACACAGAAACATCATTTTGGTCTCCGAAGGAACAAACCATTAGCACTCCTGAACCAAACTCCATTTTCACAGAATGATGTGCTTGAATTATGACTTTTTGACTGCGACCATTTACAGGCAAAGGCAATTTAATTTCTTTACCAATTAAATGAGAATACCTCTCATCATCTGGATGAACTAAAACTATCCCACAAGCACAAATAAGTTCAGGTCTTGTAGTGGTAATTATGACTTGATCACCATCTTCAGTTTCCCATAAAATATCACATAATTTGGTCATTCGAGAAATTCTCTGAACTTCAGCATCAGCAATTGTGGTCCCCTCTATTGGGTCATAAATATTGGGCCTCAAATCTTCAATAATATTTCCTTGTTTAAACAAATCAACGAAAATTGATTGAGTTACGGCTCTAAATTCCGATGAATCAGTTAGATATTCATTTTCAAAAGAGCAAGATAAACCCACTCTACATGCTGTTTCTCTCATTGCTTGTGTATATTCCTCAATGGTATCTCTGCATATATCAATGAATTTTCCTCTTTCAAAGGTCCTCATTTTCTTGCCGGTTTTCTTCTCTACTGTAAATTCAATATTTATTCCATTACGGTCTACACCCCAAGGGAAATATACTTCCTTGCCCAATAATCTTTGACTACGAGCTATTACATCAATCATGCTATATTGAGCAACAGCACCAATATGCCAAGTTCCGCTAGGATATGGAGGGGGCGTATCGATAACAAAAATCTCTCTATCTGAATTGGGGTCAAATGAATATCTCTTACTGTATGTGTCACCATAATGTTCTTGTTGAATTCTTTTTTCAAGATCGATGGACCATCTTTTATCAGTAATTTTCGGTTTACCCATCGAAATCCCCAGACCTTACATATACACCCCGCAATAACTCATTCTTGACTATTACGAAACAAGAGAACTAATGTAAATGAAGTTTTGAAGGCTACAGAGGCGTTGGGTTGAAGTCCCTTCGCGGTACACGACAATACAGAGAGGATGCTGTATGGCCATTCAAGGAAGTGACAAAAGTACTGATTCTCCATATGGATATTCCTTCAAAGAGAGGATAAAAAATATAGATTCAGACTCTGTCAAAGATGCCATTATACAATCTCCTAATAGGCTAAGAAGATCATTATCAGGCTTATCTGCTACACAGGTATTAGTTAAATTTCCAATATTTATCATTGTGTTTTGCTTAGTATTCACTGGTTACTTCACCCTACATTCAGGTGCTATAGATTGTAGGAAAGATTTCAATCCAAGTTTTTGTAATGAAGAATCTTCTATGAATGTGAATGGAGATTTGGAAGTTTACTTGCCCGATGGCTCACAAGTATCGGTACTGATTGAAGAAGTTGAAGAAGATTGGACAACAAATGTAATGATAATATATGTCGAGTCTGAAGCAGTTAATGTTACAACAATTCCCATCTTAAAGCAAATTGATGCTATGGAAAGTGCAATGAATTCTAACAGAAACGATGGTGGAGAATTTGATGATATTATCTATGTTCTTTCAATCTCTGCTGTCATTAAGGAAGTTAACTCTAGTGCAGTTAGAGTAGCAAAAGCTTTCGCTTCAGGAGTTGCTGCATCAACAGGCCAAGAAGAGTTTTCTGAAGAAATAAATGAAACTATTGATTCACAGAAAGATATTCTAGGAAATTATGCTATACCAGATGAACAAGGTAGAGTTGACCAAATATTAGATGAAATGCCTCAAAATGCCCTTGACAAGTTAGTCAGAGACGTAGGTAGAGAAGAAGCTGAAAAGGCATTTTATTGGAATAGAGCAGTAATTATAATGGGCATATCAAGCGATGCGGATGTTGCTGAAATGATAGAAAAAACTCAGAGAGAAATTGACTATCTTAGTAGTGTTAACAATAATATTTGTCCAGATGAACCTGAAAAGGAAACTGATTGGGAATGCCTACAACTTAAGATGGCTCTAACAGGACCTGCGCCAATTACTAACGCAGTTACAGAAGAATCATTTAATCTATTTTGGGATGTATTTCCAGTAGGGGTTTTTCTAGTAGCAATAACTCTTTTCTTGTTCCATTGTGATTTACTGCAGACGGGTAGATTTAGATTTGTCCAAGGAATCAAAGTCCTCATAATTTCTGGATTACCTACATTATGTTCTGTTTTCTTAACAATGGGAATTATTGGATGGTCTAATTATGAAGTTACTATGACTGTTATCATTGTAGGTCCGATTGTTCTTGCTCTAGGAGTATCATATGGACTACATATTACCAATCGATATGCGGAAGCTAAAGGAACACCGAATGAAAAAATGGAAGAGGCTTTAAATTCGACTGGACGAGCGGTATTCCTGTCAGCTATTACAACGATTATTGGATTCATTTCGTTAACATTCACACCTATGGCTCCAATACAAACAGTTGGATGGTCTCTGGCTTTCGGAATTGTTGTAGTCTATGTAATGACTATGTTGATGGTACCAAATTTGACTATATTACTTGATTTAAAGAAACCCTCACATCCTCCCCCTAAAGTATTCGTGGCAATAGTTTCAGTACCGGTCAAATGGACCAAAGTCACATTAGTATTATTCATAATTGCAATGATTTTCTCAGCAGGCATCTCTAGGGAAAATGTTGAGTCAAATCTAGATTTATTGGAAATGGCTCCACAAGATGTGGATTCAGTTCAAAAAATGAAGACTTACAGTGATGAGTTCGAATCAGGACAGCCAGGTTTCTTGAAAATATCAGAAAACATTGGTGCAACTGCTGATTTAACTGATTTAACTGCAGATGACCCTTTCAGTGGGTTAGAAGCGATAGAAAGACTCGAAGGGCAATGTGCAGAAGTCGATCGAGTCACTGCTGTTTCTATTGTTTTCTTGATGAAAGCTATTGCGGTATCAGTCAATGTTTCAGGTGCACCCGTAGCCGACCTAATTGATGACACACCAGCGCCACAACCTATCAAAGATGTTGCACGCTTGATATTCGATAACGAACAATCAGGGAATGCATCATTTTGGAGAACTTTAGATACATTAGATGCACAAGAATTAGGGGGGCAACAAGCTCAAAATTTCTTAATTTATGTATTTTACAATAGCCTAACTGATGAAATGCGAGAGTTATTCATTTCCTCCGATTACAGCAGTAGTCTAATCTATATTGATATGCCCTTCATGGATGTAGTTGGAACTGAAACTGCTACAAATTTAGTGAATAAGCACGCAGCAAATTCAGGTTTGGGAGGGACTACGGGCACTCCAGAACTAATAGGAGTTGCATCAGTTACAATAGAAGTTAACAATCTGATTGTTGGTTCGCAATGGAGTTCACTATTATTCGCTCTTCTATTTACAATTGTAACATTAGGTCTGGTTTTCCGAGACATTTTATACGCTTTATTAACAACCATTCCTGTAGGTTTTACGGTAGCAATGCAGTGGATGATAATGGACTTTGGAGGTGTAGAGTTATCACTAGTTACGGTAATGATAGGTTCTATTTTAGTCGGAGTAGGTGTTGATTTTTCCATCCACATTGCTAACAGAGTGAGAGAATTAGGCGGGAATTTAGAAGCGATAAAATCAGCATGCTCTAGTACAGGTATGAGCTTAGCCGAAGCAACTACTGTTACTACTGCGGGTATGTTTTGCGCCTTTGGGATTCCCATTCCAGCGATTAAACCATTCATCACTGTAATAATTATTTTACTAATTATCGCAGCAATTTCTGCACTAATATTACTCCCAGCAATCTATGCATTGATGGTGAAGTTAAATGTGAATCTGACAGGAGGAGTTTCTAGAATGGTGAAAACTGCTGGTCTGAAAAGAGCCATAGAAAGAGATGAAGCAGACGCTATTGATGCGACTCTAATTATTGGTAAATATGATGATGCTTGGTGACGACAGTTTCATTCACCTATTCGCTTTGGCAAAACTATGAATTATTGGTTAATGAAGAGTGAGCCTCATGTATACCCTTGGGAAATGCTAGTCAAAGATAAGAAAACCCACTGGGATGGAGTAAGAAATTATCAAGCTAGAAATATGATGAGAGACGAGATGAAATTAGGAGATTTAGTATTTTTTTATCACTCTAACTTCAAACCACCACATGTTGCGGGGGTAGCAAGAATATGCAGAGAAGGATATCCAGATTTTACTGCGCAAGATCCTGATTCAAAATACTTTGATGAGAAAGCAACGCCAGAAAATCCTAGATGGATGATGGTGGATATTGAACCGGTTAAACAAATGGAAAGTATAGTATCATTACAGGAAATGAGAGATAATCCCGCTTTAGACGGGATGAAATTGCTAATGAAGGGATCAAGGCTTTCTGTTCAACCGGTAACAAAAAAACATTTCGAAATTGTTTGTAAGATGGGTGGACTAAGTAACATTCCAGAATGAAACGTTAGTGGGCACGTCTTCGGTGGACGTTCGTCACCATCGATGAATAATCATTGGACTCCTCAACTCCGCTATTCCAAGGCATCCAGCATCCCCGGTCGGGCTGCTCGCTTCCGCGCCTGACCTGGTTCCCGGGTATAAGACACTTCGATTTTCCCTCCGGAAAGTCGTTATGCCAACCTGCATCTCTTGGAGGCGAAGTGTCGCTGTCACCCAATGGGTCATCGATGCTTCGTTTACGCCGCCCTCAGACTTCGGGTCACCATTATTGACGATTTGTGAAAAATAGAGCATGTCAACACTCCCCCTAGCCCATATATCCGTGATTGGGGTGCCATTTTAATGAACCCCTAGAATGATATTCGCATTGAACATCTATTCTGCAGAATATTTTGAAGGGCATCCGGTCTGTATTGAACTAGAAGAAATCGTCCATTTCCCATCAATATTTTCCAAATCCCCTTGTACTGCAACCATGTAACCTTCACCAAATCCATCTGGCAGAGATATTGTTGAAAAGTCTACAAATAACTCTGCTTCTGTTCCTTTAAGGATAAAAACTTTCGATTCTTCGTCCCATGAACCTTCCAAAACTGTTCCTCTCAAATTGATTTCTTCACTGGTATAATCTTCTGGACTATCCATTATTTCATCGACAGTATACTGAACTTCCGGATCAACATTAACATACATTAAAGCAATTAAAGCAATTAATCCTAATCCAACTACAACTAACCTCTTACCTCTGGTTGTAGCCATATACTTTCCAACTAAAATCTACTCAAGAGGTTTTTGTTTTCAAGTGTGTTTAGAACCAACAGCTTCTGAAATATTTGAAAAGTTATTTTTCTTTACATTCGTATTAAGGCCTTTAACAATTCTTGAAGTAATTGAAGGACCTTCGAAAACTAAAGCAGAATATAATTGAATTAAAGATGCCCCAGATGTAATCATATCCCATGCAGAATCTACTGAATCAATTCCACCTACACCGACTATTGGTACCTTTGAATCTGTATAATCATACAACATACTTACGACTTCTAACGAACGTTTTTTCAATGGGCGACCCGAAAGCCCCCCTGATTGAGCGAAAACCGAACGAGATTGGGAGTTCTTAGGTGTGTATCTTGAAATTGTAGTATTTGTTGCTACAAAACCATCAACATTGCAATCAACAGAAACTTGTGCAGAATCTAGTAAATCATCATCATTCAAATCGGGTGAGAATTTCATTAAAATTGGTTTATAATTTCCTTTCCTATTTCTTACCTCAATACAAGAGGTTAGAACATCTCTTAAATGATCGACTTCCTGTAATTCCCTTAGACCAGGTGTATTTGGAGATGAAACATTCAACACGAATAAGTCTGCATAATCCCAAAGAATATCCAGAGTAGATGAATAGTCATCGGCTGCCTCATCGTTCGAGACTTTTTTTGAACGACCAATATTTGCAGCAACCGGGTTATTAGGCCATAAACCAATAGATCTTCTTTCGATGAGATTTTCTCTAACAGCTAACGCTCCTGGATTATTAAATCCCATTCTATTAACTAATGCGTTTTCCTTATTCGCCCTAAACATTCTTGGTTTAGGGTTTCCATCCTGAGGGAATCTAGTAATTCCACCGTATTCCATCCAAGAGAATCCTAAAGATGGCCAAGCAGATAAGGCTGCAGCCTTTTTGTCAAATCCCGCGGCTATACCTAAAGGATGGCTAAAAGATAAACCAAACACATTAGTTGGTACTTCAGGAGATTGATATAGTGATTTTAGGAATCCACGTCCCATTGAAGTTCTTTCTAATTTAGAAAGAGTGGATAGACCAATGCCATGGGCTCTTTCAGAGTCAATTAGACCTAAAATCGGCCTGCCAAACATTCGGTATGGTAGTCCCACGTTGAAGCCGGTGGACCGACACTCTTCAAGCATTACGCACTATCCCAGGATCATGAAGGGTTCTGGGTGGGATGCGGCCGTATCAGAATTGGCTAGAAGAATTCTTCGTTCAAATGGTGTTGAAATAATTCATAACGGGCAATTATCCCAACAAATAGAAGATTTATCAAAGGAACTATCTGATAAAGCACCGAAGATAATATTTGGTATAAAATCCATATTCTCTAACACAGAAAATATTATTTTCCAGAATCTAAACTCGTCTGACGGAATAATCTCTCTCAAAGAACCTGATTCACTTGAAATTGTTTGGGTCAAGGGAGGGATAGAAGTATGGAATCAGTTACAAAACAAGATTGTAGAATTGGGCAGAGCTGGTTATCCTGGATGTGTTGGTTGTGCTGGTCCTGCTGCTTCAGAACCTTGGGATGAAGTAAAATCTAGGAGCCGAAAAAACTAGCCGGCCTCGCGCGCCTCACGTGCGTGCGCGCCTTGTATCAAACTGACTAGACTCAAGTTTATACCGGTAGTATTCTGCGGCCATTAACAATAGTCGATGCTAGATAATTGACAAAGTGAGGAGAGGGCAGTATGAAATTAATGATACTCGAGTCCGGTGCTAAAGCAAAGACGGTTAAGAAATATCTTGGCAAAGGGTGGATAGTCCAAGCTTGTGGAGGACATGTTCAAGATTTGCCATCAAAAGGCAGCAAAGGTTCATCTAAATCTATGTGGAAATCAGAAAAAGGAGAGCTACCAGAACCACCTTGGAGTTGGACAACAGGCGCTGAGAAAAAAATTAAAGATATGATTAAAAAGGCTAAGAAATCGAATGTGGATGAAGTCTACATTGCGACTGACCCAGATAGAGAAGGAGAATTCATAGCCTGGAGGCTGAGCATAATTTTTTCTGATTTTAGTACGCAAAAAAGAGTAACATTCAATGAAATCACTGAAAAATCTGTTAATGATGCTATCAATCAAGCAAGAGAAATTGATACAGCATTGGTTGATTCAGCCAAAGTAAGAAGGTTCATGGATAGATTGGTAGGTTTCGAATGTTCTAGATTTTCGAGATCTTGGAAATTAGCTTCGATGGGGAGAGTGCAAACGCCCACTTTAGGATTCATAGTTGAAAGAGAGTTATTGCGTGAGAAACACGTACCAATTAATTTTCATAGTGTAAGTTTTAATTCGGATAATGTCAATTTCAAGATACGTTTTCATGAAAAAGGCGAACCTAATGCATGGATTGATGATGATGGTAAACATTATCCTGATAGAACTTTTGACGAGTCACTAGCTAAGCAAGCAATTGAAACACTGAAGGAAAATAAGAAAATTGAAATTGTTTCAATTAAGGAAGGGAAGAGTAACAGATCCCCTAAACCTCCCTTCACGACAGATACAATGCTACAGGCTGCAAGTTCGACTCTTGGTTGGTCGGTATCAAAAACTAGTTCTCTAGCAGGTGAATTGTATAATTCAGGTCATGTCACCTACATAAGAACTGACTCAACCAGAACAAACCAAGGAGCGAGGGAAGCGGTAAAGAATTTTGTTAAAGATAAATTTGGACATGATTATCTTGGAGAGGGAGTTCTCGGACCAGATGCAAAGAAAGGAAATAAGAACGTCCAAGATGCTCATGAAGCTATCAGACCTACGAGGCCAGAGATAGATAGGTTAAGTGACGAAAACAATAAAGATTTGAAAGCATTATACAGATTAATCTGGGCTAGATTTGCAGGAAGTCAAATGTCTAAATCAATCAGAGAAACAAGAAGTATCCAAGCAAAAACAGAAAATCTAGAATTGAAAATTATGGGGACAGCTTCTTGGAGAACACATGCAGGTTGGGAAGCAGTCTTTGACCAATACCATAAGGATATTATTGAAAAACCTCCAATTTCGAAATTGGAGATTGGGGCAGAATGGGATATAATTCCTAATGATGAAAATCCTAAACTTGTCAGTGATGAGACCAAGCCACCAAGGAGATTTTCTGAAAGTTCAATTGTTCAACAGATGAAAAAAGTTGGTATAGGAAGGCCTTCTACATATGTTTCAACTATTCAAACATTAAACAAAAGAAAATATGTCGAAAACAATAGTGGTTCGTTAGTTCCTACGGATGCAGGTAAAACTATGTGGCTTGAAGTTGTTCCTTTCTATAATGAGCAAGATAATCAAGGACTATTCAATAGTGATTTTACGGCTCAAATGGAGTCCAATTTAGACACTATAGAAGATAGTACTCAATCTGCACCAAAAATTTGGCATGAATTTATAGAAAAATTTGAAACAATGAATGAGAATGCAAAGACGAAAAAGCGAAGTGTACCCTCTAAAAAGCAAGTTGAACTTCTAAATAATCTTATTAAAAATATGAATGAAAAGGATCTAACTAGATATCTGAATGGTAAGAAGCCTGATGAACTAACTGGAGATGAAATGAAAGAAACCCTAGATTTGATTATTGGTGAAGGGGGGGACTTCCCTGCCAGTGATAAACAAATGAATTTAATAATTAAATTAGCAGATCAATTGGAATTTTCTCTGGGAAAAATTTGTGAAATCGGCGAAGTTGAAGATATTAACAATCTAACTGGAGGGAAAGACGGTAGCGCTAGTAAAGTTATAGATTTCTTAATCAAGAAAAGTCAACTATTACCTGCAACGGAATCACAAGTCAAATTAGTCGAAAAAATCGCTCTCAGAGAAGAGATTCCATTGAGCGACATTCTTTCGATAGCGAATATTGTTTCTATAGATGAATTGACGAAAAAAGATGCTAGTTTAATCATAGACACTATGATGAAGAAAAATAAAAAATCTCGTAAGAAATGAGATTTAATTTAGAAGATATCAATAAGGCATGCCTGTTGAACAAAACATGGAAGAGTTCGACTATGATGCTGTGATAGTCGGAGCAGGGCCTATTGGAGGCTATCTAGCACAAAAACTAGCGAAAAATAATCTTAGAGTTTTGATTTTAGAAGAACATCAAGAAATTGGGAGACCTTTTCAATGTGCAGGTTTGGTAAATCCAAAAGCAATGAAATCTGTAAATCTTCCAGATACTGTATTAACACCGATCTGGGGGGCCAGAATATATAGTCCAGAAGGAACATTGGTAGAAATTGGACAGGAAGAAAAAATTCGCACCTGGTCTGTTTGTAGGAAACTGTTTGATGAAGCTGTTGTAATACAGGCAATAGAAACTGGTGCTGACCTCTGGTTATCAAGTAAACCAACAAAATTAGATATTGAACAAGATAAAGTAATTATTGAGATTTTGACCTCGAATGGAGTTAAAAAATTAACAACAAAAGTGATTTGTGGAGCAGATGGAGCGCATTCTTGGGTTAGAAGAGAGGCACGTATGGGAAGGCCGAAAGAAACAATGATTGGGATGCAAATAGAAGTGACAGGATATAATGGCAAGAATGGAAAACTTGACATGTATACTGGTTCAAAAATTTCACCTGGCTTTTTTACTTGGGTAATACCGTCAGGAGATTCTGCAAGAGTCGGTGTTTGGAGTCAAACAAAATATATTGGAGATAAGTCTTGTGAGGATTTGCTACATGAATTAATGTATAACAGTAGATGGTCTCATAAATTCAAAGATTGTAAAGAGGTTGGGAGATTTGTTGGGTCTGTCCCCAGTGGAATTTTGAAAAAGACAACTTCTGATAGAATCGCTCTTTTTGGTGACGCTGCGGGCATCTGTAAACCTACTACAGGAGGTGGCATTGGACCAGGTTTTTCTCACATTGATTTAATAATTGATGACTTCAGTGATTTAATCAAAAGTAATAATTTAGACTCTTCAAATCTATCAAAGATTGATAAAAAAATTGATAAAATGAGGAAATCACAATCTAGAGCAAGGGCATTAAGAGATGCATTCCTTTCACATTCAAGCGATGAGGAACTTGAAGAAATTTTCAAAGTTTGGGCGAAACCAGATGTAATAGAAATGATTAATGAAGTTGGAGAAATAGAAAATCCGATTCCACTGGGAACTAAGATGTTGAAGGAAATTCCCGAATTCAGAAAATTGGCTGGGAAAGCGATTAAGGCTGTTCTATGGAGTTGAGAAATTGGAAAAGTCTGTTCAAAGGATAAGGTACCCTCCATTTGAACATTATGATATGATACCGGAAGAAATACCAATAATAGAAATCATATTAGAATCAGAAAATAAGCCGCCACCGCCTTTTAAGATTGGTGCCGAAGATGACTGGTTTGTGGAATGGAGAAAATTTAATGAGAGTGATAACTCAAAAAAAGTATTGAAAGGAGATGTTTCAAAAGAAACCTTTCCATTTTTAATGAGGACAAGGAATGGTTGGTATATTGATCCTGACCCAATGCACTATAGAGCTAGGAAAATGATTGCTCCAGCGGTGATAATCTTAATCTCTACATTATTCTTAAGAGCAATAACTCCGGCAATTAGCGAAGTTAGCTTTATCAATCCTTTATTGGAATTGCTAAATTATTCAGTAAGAATAGGAGAATTAGATTATCCTCTGTTTTTATTCGTCGCCTTTCCAATATTTATTTCACCAATGATTTTTAGAATGATCGCTAATATGAGAGATATAAAAAGACAAAATAATTTGATTAGTAATCCAATCGAAGCACCAGATATTGATATTATCATAGGTGAAAATGAAATAGATATCTCAATGATAAAGTTACCATCCTCATTGAATATTGTTAGAGGAAGGATTCAGGTTGGAATCGCTGTTCCTGAAAGGAAAATGATTCTTGATTCTCAAAGTAAAAAAGAGGGGGAACAAACAATTCCAGGGATGTCAACTGCGCTTCCTGCAAGAAGAATTGCTTCAAGTGAAGAATTAGGTACAGGAGTTGGCGAATCGATTCCAATGAATGTTGCAGATAGGAGAGTGATGATGCTCGAGCCAATGAGGGTTTTAGATCCTGGTGAATGGACTGATTTATCACAAATTGAAAATATGAATAATATCAATTTAAAAGGACCATCTGATTTATGGCCGGGCTCTATTTACTCTGGTCTCATTGCAATACATTGGGAATTAATAATCGATTTTCAAGGAGACGATGGAACTAAGATGAAATGGGTAAGGCCAATATTAATGGAAAATTATCATCACAAAATTGAAATTCCAGAATTACCCGTCAGGAGCGGTAGATTAGAGCTTTCTGACTATTAACCCTGTAATGGGATTGGGGCAATAAATTTATTTTCATTAAGAATTTTAGTTTCTAGATGATTATAGTCTGAGTCTCTTTTTACAGGCGTGAATCCTGCTCTGATTATTGAAGATTGTAGTTCTTCTTCTTTAGCCAGGGTTTTCTTTGTTCCAGATGCTGAAACAACATTTTCTTCCATCATAGTAGAACCAGCATCATCGGCACCGGCTAATATGGCCATTTGCGCCACTCCTAGACCCATTGTAGGCCATGATGCTTGTATATGGTCAATATTATCGAAAAACAATCGTGAGACAGAAATATGCCTAAGGTATTCAACAGGACCTGCTCCTAATTCTATCTTGTTTCTTCCTCGGTTTCTCTTCCCAAAGGAATTATTCTCTAATTGAACGGGCCAAGCCACAAAGGAAGTGAACCCTACTCTTCCATTAGAAATAGCTAAGTCTTGTAATTCTCTAATTCTTTCCATGTGTAGTATACGGTGATGTTCGGTTTCACCGAAACCAAAAACATTTGTTGCAGATGTTGTTAAACCTAATTCTTGGGCTTCACTCATCACTCTGAGCCAATTTTCTGCTGAACCTTTCTTTGGAGAAATATCTAGACGGACGTCGTCTACTAGCATTTCAGCACCACCACCGGGAAGACCATGCATACCTGATTTTTTTAATTTCGTTAGGACTTCATATGTAGTCAATTCACATACATCTGCAATACCCTCAATTTCAATTGGAGAAAAACAATCTAAAGAAATTTTGGGATGTTTTTCACGGATATTTGATAGTAACTTGAGATACCAATCAAGTCCTAAATCAGGATTTACACCTCCTTGCATAAGAATTCTAGTACCTCCAATCTCTTCCAATTCAGTTATTCTTTGACTAATCTCTTCAAATGACTGAGTGTATACCTCAGAATGACCCGGAGGCCTGTAAAATGAACAGAACTGGCAATTTATTGTACAGACATTTGTATAATTGATATTTCTATCTACAAGATATGTTACAACATTACCAGGTACTTGTCTTTTCCTTCTCTCAAGTGATGCGTACATTAAATCATTAATGTCTGCCCTTTCATAAAGGATTGTTGCGTCCTCTACTGTGAGCCTCTCAGCTTCCGGTGAAAGTTGCTCAGAAAGTATAGTTTTCCAGTCACGCATAAAATCACTCTTTACCCATACCAACTAATGATTCGATTTCTGAAACTTCTTTTGGACAAGAAGATGTTAGAACCACAGGGCCATCATTTGTGACTAGAATATCATCTTCAATTCTGACTCCGATACCTGAGTATCTTTCCGGAATCTCTACATCAGAACGCCAACTACCAAAATATAGACCTGGCTCAATAGTTAGAATCATTCCATGTTCAAGGATTCTTTCAGGTCCTTTATCTCCCTGTCTGCCACCTCCCACATCATGAACATCTAAGCCTAGCATGTGGCCTGTACCATGCATGAAAAAATTTCTGAACGGACCATCGAGATTCGTCCCTAAAGCCTCCTCAATGTCACAATTTAGAACTCCAAGATCAATTAATCCCTGTGCTAGAACTCTCGAACTTGCATGGTGCATTGAACTCCATGGAGAACCAACTACACAAGCCTCGATAGCTGCCTTTTCAGCTTCCAAAACTAATTCATAAATCTCTCTTTGTGGATCTGAAAATTTACCATTTACAGGCCAAGTTCTAGTGATATCTGATGCATAACCTGATATCTCACAACCAGCATCTACGAGAACCAATTGTCCATCTTTAATTTCCATGTTATTTGAGTGATAATGCAAAATTGTTCCATTATCACCTCCACCAACAATTGAACCGTAACTTGGAATACTTTTGTTTGAAGTAAAATGTGCTTCGATAATGGATTGGATTTCCCATTCACCAATACCTGGATGAGTTTTCATAATCGCTTCTTTATGTGCATTTGAGGCCAAAAATGCTGCCCTTTTCATAACACTAATTTCTTCATCAGATTTAATTACTCTTAATTCATCAAGAGATTTTCTAGGGTCAATAAATTCTAGTTTTGATTTTTCAATGATAATATCTAATTTTTTATTCAATCCTAGTATACTAGAAATTGATTTAGATTGAGTTAATTTTTCTTCAATCATATTTTCCATATCATCTATAGAATAAGCCTCATCGATTGGCCACAATGATTTAGCCCCCTCAACTCCAACTCTTCTTCCTTCCCAAATTTCAGTACGAGTATCACGTGGCTGTACAAACAGACAACTTTGCCAATCATTAGAATTATGGAAGGCCATAAAGACTGCCTCCGGCTGATTACAACCACATAAATACAACATATACGAATTAGCGCGAAACGGAAATGATGTATCATTTGATCTGATTTTTATAGAATTAGTAGGGATCAGAATTAATGTATCAGTATTAAAGTTGGAGAAAAATCTCTCTTGACGACGTCCATATTCATTTGCTGAGAAAGGCAGTTCACCTATGGCGCTCATGTTATCACGTGATTAATTTCTCTTATTTATATGTGTAATTTATTATTTTCCTTTAGACCATTTCGGAATAGTTTTATTTTCAGAATCTTTTCTAAATCTATAGAATATCGAAGAAATTAAGAAGAGGAATGAGATGAATAGAACAATTAATGGATAAGGAATTGAATCGTTAACCGTAGGATTGATTAGTTTAACAGACTGAGAGGATGAAAAACCATCATTATCCATAACATCTAGCCTCAGTACTAACTCTTTCTGATCCGTCTGATTTTCTGGCCAACTAAATTCTCTATTTTCGCAACCTTCAAAAATTACTTTTCCATTTACTGACCAAATACATCTAAGTCCTTGTTCGTCATTTTCTGTATCTGAGGATTTCGAACCATCTAATGAAATCGGACCTAGATTATCCAAATTAACCTCATCTCCGTCAATTACTGTAATACCGTTGATAATCAGTTTAGAAGACGGAGGGGAGTTACTAACAGAGAAGTTAAATTCGGTCTTAGATGATAAGCCGCCACTATCGACTAACTCTAACTTAAGATTATAATCCGCAGAAACACTACCATCTAGCTCAAATGTCCATGCATTAGCATTGTGCCCTTCATGGACTATAATACTACTATCCTTGGAATTTGTACATGTCCATATGAAATATAATGATTCTTCAAACCAAAATGGATCTGCAGAAGTTGAGGCATCAACAATTATTGTTGAAGAGGATTCAATCATATCCGTAGGAGGATTTGGAACAGATATCAAAGGATTTAGGTTATTTAATTTAAATGATAAACAATTGAAAATTTCTATTTCATCAGGATTCTCAGAATTAGTAACTAATACCACTAACTCATACCAACCATCTGGCTTTGTTTCCATTTCAATTTCGTGGGAAAAGAAGTTATTCGCAGTAAATGAAAGAACGATTTCATTTTCGAAATTTATTTCAGGAACGCTATTACATGTTTCGGCAAATGTAAGATAGCGTTTTACAAAAATTTGAGCAGACTGCGGATTGTTACCTGTGATATCACTAACTCTAGCTTCTATCGATAGATCTCCATTTATCCAATCATTGTTTATGGGATTCTCTATTTGCATAGCAAAGTTAGAGTCCGAAATATAATTTTCATTAGAAATGAAGAAAGGCATTACATCTTCAGAAATGATATTAGAATCATGAATTACGATGACTTTAAATTCACAAGAACAAGAATAGTAATCTTGGGATTTAATCATCATTTCCCAACTCATCGAGAAATAATCTCCACTTATCGGGTAGAACTCTTCAGACTCTGTATCAAACACTCCCCAATTATACTTGAATCCCGTTGAGTTATAAATTTCCCAAGATACCTCGACATCTGGATTCGAACTAACAACTGAACCGGAAAAAATTTTCTCATTTTCAATTATCTCCCCGAAAGTGAAATCAAATCCTATAGAAGTATCTACTTCATCAGATTCTGCTAGTACAGAATCCATAGAGAATAACATCAGAAAAATAGAGAATAAACCAATGACAATAGCCCTCATATTGGTACCGAGAACCATTATAGTATTGAATCCAATCCTCTTTTGGTTCAAATTATCTATCAGATATCTGTAATTGCCATGATAGTTCATCCAACCATAACCCAAGAGTTCTGCGATTAACAAACTCATGGCTAGCTTCGGCTGACAGAACACATTCACAAGCAGCAGCAGCAAGGACTACAGCAGAATTCATTGAGAAATTATTTCCAAGCGCAGCAGCCAAGGCTGTTGCTGCTGCATCATGGAGACCTATCTGTTGAGAAGGTGAGGGAGCAGAGCATGGGATGAAATCAATATTACCATTGGCTTCATATAAAGTAACACCATCTATCCCACCGAGGACTATCATTGATTCCCAATCATAAGTTTTGATCAAACTGAACGCCGCTTCTTCGGCACTTTCCAGCATTAACCTTCTTCTTAGTAAATCAAGTCCTCTTATCTCAAAAAGTGCTACTGTTGCACCCCTACTCCTCTCTAACCCAGTTAATTTAGGATCAACAATTGAAGGAATAGAAAATTTTCTTGCGCAGTCAATTAATCTTTGAGCACCCTCGTCTGTTAAAACACCTTTATCATAATCAGATATGACTAAAGCACAACTATCAGGGATTGATCCTAGAGTCATCTCAACTAAGCGATTACTGACTTCAATATCTAAATCTCCCAAGGCTTCTCTATCAGCTTGTAACAAAATTTGAGTCTTGTCAAGGAGACTCTGTCGACTACCAAAAAATCTAATTTTAGTTAGAGTCTGACGATTTTCTACTGTTTCTATACCGTCTATAGAAATTCCATCTGAAATGAATTTCGACTTAATGAAATCCCCCTCTCTATCATCTCCTACAGAAGAAAATATTGAAACATTAAGTCCTAGAGAATTCAGACCTCTAGCAATATGTGCAGCAGCACCGGGCGATTCTTCAGATCGCAAAATTTTGAGGACTGGAACAGGTGCTGTTGAAATTAGTCTATTTGAATAGCCATGATGATATCTATCCAGCATTATATCGCCGATAAGAGTGACTTTTGACGATTCCATTTCATCCAAGAGATTCCTAAGTTCTTTCAAAATTTTCTTCCTTTCACTGGCTCCCTCACTCATGTTATCGTATCTCCGAGTAACAACACATGAATGATATTTTGCAACCGTTGACATGAAAACGAGAAGCCCCTCGTAGAGTCATGGAACCACACAATGACAGTTGGATTTATGCTGGTTCCGCCAAAGAAAGATTATGGAATAAATCTGCAATAGGGAAGAAAATTAATGGAAATGATCTCTTGCTAAGTTCTTCAGAAGTAATATTTTGTCATAACCATAGACATTTAGATTTGCCCTATGAGAATTGGTTAAACGAAGAGATTAAGAAAAAATCAAATTTAATTAATGAGGCAATAGTTTTGGAAGCATTGAGAGTACCAGGAAATAAGGTAGTCCTAACAGAAAATTTTGCAGGAATGGAAGAATTAGTTTACAACAAATGCACTTGGGGACTTAGATGGAGTTCAAATTTTCATCCAAGAGAAAATTTGCCTGAATCAGAAATCAGATGGTTTCATTCTTCTGATTATATTGATATGGAAGAATTATTTTCTTGGACTGTTGATGTTATTGGAAGAAATCGTTTAGCAGAGGTATTGATTGTAGATAATGAACAAGCGGTAGTTACTTACAACATTACTTCCGAAAATCCAAGAGGAAATTTGACCCCGCCCACAAAAACAGATAGGATACTAATTTCCAAATTTAGTAACGTAAAAATCAGTATAGGCACCCTATACTATGGATACGATAAATGGCCCTCTGAACAATTAGGCATCGACTACTCAGATGGCAGAATTATCGATCATACCACTGAAGATTATATCATGTCAGAGAAAATCAAATATTCAGAAATTACTGAAGTTTTTACTGACCTATTAGAGCGCGGACTACATCCAAGACCTGGGTTCAAATATGGAACCAAATGGAGATGTTATGATAAGAAAATTGGTCTAGATCATGCTCCATGGTTGATTGTTGAACCATCAAAAAGAAAATTAAATTGGGAAAGCGCTTGTTTGGCGTCTAGATTGGCATCTGGAGTAAATAAAATCTGGCTTCAGCCTTTGAAAATAGATAAAGAATGGAAATATCTTGGAATTATTAGACCACCTGCAAACTCAAGATGGACGAATCCTAATAAAAAATAATGTAATTATTCTGACTCATCAGAAATATTTTTTTTCCCAGAAGAACCACCGGAAATTATTGAAATAGCCAATAAAATACTAATCATAAATAGGCCGTTGCCAGGTTCAGCAAGCCAAGAAAATATCACATTGCTATTTAGAGTAGATTTCGCTTCAAATGTTACAGGAATTCTTAGTTCAATACCAAAATTATCTACTAAAACTAATTCACCTCTAGCTATCATCCCTGGGAGTAATAAACCATCTGGATTAACTGAAACCTCAATTTCATCACCAGGAATAATAGTTTGACTCTGTTCCAAATTGGTTATTCTGGAGGCTGCACCCTGTATCTCGATGTTGTAAAATCTTGAACTATCTCCTTCATATTCAGGAAGAATTGAATATGTATTTACTTTATCATGATCTATCATTAAGAAAAAGCTATCAGATATAATACGATGACCTACATTGTGCCATCTCAAATCGATTTGTCTAAAATTTGAGTCACAGCCCATTGTACCAATTATATTACCTGATAATGGGTAAGTTTCATCAATCTTCATTACAGGAACAGATATTACTCCTGTAGGTAATTTTTCTAATGTTTGATTGATTACGTTTCCATTATGAGTTTGTATTTGAATTTTAAAATCACAAACTTCAGAATTAACCACTTCAACAAAAAGTGATTCTTGATTTAGTAATTCTACAGGCTGCCGCGGAGTAATAATATTGATTTTATCTGTATTAATTATTGGCGTAATTGAGATTAAATAATCATCATTGCCAAGATATTCTACTGAAGCAGACCAACTGACTAGACGGCCTCTATTATCATAAATTATCATACCATTTGAGGCATCAGTATTTCCAATAATATCTCCATCCGTAAAAACATCTCCACCGCTTCCTGAATCCTTATTACGAATTAAAGCATCATCTCCATCTGCTTCTATTATTTTCAACCAAGCATTTTTTGAATCTGTATTTACTAAATTACTACCAGTATCGCCATTATTTGTATCTTGATGTTCTACTAAAATTCCATGTCCAGGGAGTGAAGAATCAAACCCGTAATTTCCTCTGTTTGTGATTTTAATATTCTCACCAGGACCAATTATCAAATTCAGGTAATTACCCCCATCTGAAATTGGACTCAAAGTGAAATTTCCACCATAGTTAGGATCCACTAGAATTCCTCTCTCAATCCCGATTAGTTCTAAAGTTGAAGATGATGGAAGAGCGGGAGTATTACCATTACCATTCCAATTACCACTAGCCATAATTCCCCAGACACCAATTCCATTCCAGTTACTAGTTGGCAGAGAACTGTGGACATCATACAAGTCAAAAGCCCCCATCTGGTGAAGCATTTCATGAACAATGGTCCCAACTCCAGACTTTGTTGAAGCGATTGTGTAATGATTAATAGACCATTTACCAATTTTTACTGGATTATCAAGACCAGACATATGGCTCCATATTGAACTAGAACCACCACTGATTTCTTGTGGATTTGCAGAATGAAGTATCAACAATCTGTCAACAATTCCATTATTATCAAAATCCCAGGGAGATAGGTCTCTTCCCGATAACACATCTTTAAGTGCGTTCTCCACTAAATTATCTACGCCAGCTCCATCAGAACCCGAATCTCTACCACTTTCACTGTCTTCACCCCAGAAATTGATATTATAATTTGATATCCAGACTTGATCTAATATAGTTGCGTTAAGAATTGATTGTTCAGCACTTATTTGTCCAATATATGAGCTAGCGGGGCCATCAGATTCAAGTATTGACTGAGCTTTATCTAATTCGAAATTATCACCTTGGAAACTTACTGGAATAATGAGCCAATTTTCATTTTCTTGAATACCAACTAAAATCTCTTCATTACTTGAATTTTGTGTTTGAATGGTGTTACTGAGCCAATCATCAATAACATCTGAATAAAGATTTGCAATTAACCCGAAAAAAACTACCATGAGGGCAGCAGTAGCACGGGCCTTATTCATATGTAGCGCTAAACTAACTATGATTTGAATACAATGTATTTTTGTTCAAAAATTATTCAAAAATTGGTGTAAGACGAGATATAGAATCTGCTACAAATACTGTCATCAGGGATATAATTATTCTTAAACCATCATATGTTTTAGGTAGCGATAATAGTATTAGAGAAAAAGAAATTAGTAAAATACGAATTCTAATTCCGGATTCATTATTTTTCACCATACCAAAAAATCGAGAGAGAGAGAGTATCGAGGTCGTTAAAACACCAATTATAATAATCCATGATACTCCAATTCCTAGGCTGATTATTGAGACTGCATCATACCTAGCAGAAATTACATTCTCTCCTTGATTAACCATGCCTATCTGATCGAAAAAATTGAGGAAAGTTGGAATCGCAAGAAACCATATTAGGTATAATAGGACTGGTACAATAAAACCTGTAAAGAAAATTACTGAAGTGAACCATTTTCTCTCCCTAGGATAAAGTCCCGGTAATGCAAATTTTCTCATTTTTAATGAAGAATAAGGTAATATCAGAGTAATGGAAAATATTAGTAATAGTGCCCACTTAGTATCAATCCAATCATACGGGCTGTATATTGCCAATGAAAAATCGTTTTTCAATGATAAGTTATCTAGCCAATTAATCAATATATCATCGATAAAGAAGGATAGAGAAATTGAAATTATAACTACACCAATAGCACTAAAACGAATTATTTTGTAAAACTCAGAAAAATGTTCTGAGAAACTCATTTGTTCATCAAGATATGACTGCATTTCAAAGTAAATCCTTGACCTTAGGTTTGGCTCTTGCAGCTAAAATAGTACGATAGAAACAGTAAGCAAACCAACCACTGAGTAAGAATGTAAATCCTATTACAAAACTAGTCAAATCTGTAACATTTTGAGCTTCAGGATCGAGAACTGCCCTAGGAGGGAACTCTAAAACAGCATCTTGTGCTAACCATCTAACGGCAATAACAAAAGAAACTACGCTGAAAAATAATTGTCTCAGAGCTTGTGGATAAGCTAACTCAGCAGCCAGGTATTCCGGGCCATCATCATATTTTCTTTCAAGAATTTCTCTTTGGACGAGTGCGCCAATAATTAATGCAGTTAGACTGAACCAGTAGAACATACTTCCCTGTTGATAAATTTTCATCGATAGAGCCTCCTGCCTTTTGGCTTCCTTCTCAGCATCAGTTTCCTCTAACAAGAACAAGGAATCGTAATCTCCTACAGAAATAGTTCTTGTAGACAAAGTTGCATCATTATCTCCCTCAGCAATAGTACCAGGTGGACTGATAGAAAATGCTAGAAGATTCCAGTAATCTTCGGTATCAGGGATACCGCCGCCATCAACTGAATTTCCTGCTAACCAGAAATTTACAGTACCTAGATCTTGTGAAGGTGCTGTCCAGGTAACAATCCAAATTCCATCTGAGTCTGTATCACTGTGAGAAATATCAGCCTCTGTATCAGCTGCAATACGAATTTCTTGATCATCATTCCATGAAAATACACCTATTGAATCTGAAGATAACATAAATCCTGCTTTGGAATTTCCGTCTCCTCCTGATAGCGTTAGTGAATCTGCAACCTTGATTGTAAGTTCATAACTTTCTCCCAATTCATACATTATTGGAACACTTGTAATCATAACAACTGCTCTCTCAGAAACTGCTCCATTATTATGACATGAACAACCATATTTGACCGTTGGATCACCGTCTTGGTTCAAGTACGGAGGACCTCCACTGTTCCCTAAAGCAGGGATAGCAACCATACCAATAATCAAAAGAACGACCAGAACTTTGAAGTTGATACTCGCCATACTGTACACCTATGTTAATTCGAGTGTTGACTAACACATAACCGTTACTTTTCAACGACCTTTGAATTGATGTGTTACAACTCCTTAATTGCCGTGTTCAACTCATTCATCATCTTCTTTCCATCACCAAATAACATCATTGTTTTATCTTCATAGAAAAGATCATTGTCAACTCCAGCATATCCTACTGAAAGACTCCTCTTGATAATCACAACTGTTCTTGCCTTGTCAGCATCAATTATTGGCATACCTGCCAAAGGCCCCTCGTTACTCCTGGCTGCTGGATTACAAGTGTCGTTGGCACCAATGACAACCGCCATGTCACATTCCGGAAACTCAGGATTAATATCATCCATTTCAATAAGTTGGTCGTATGGAACATTTGCTTCTGCGAGTAAGACATTCATGTGACCTGGCATACGCCCGGCTACAGGGTGAATAGCGTATTTGACTTCAGTTTGGAATTTTTCTTGTAGAATATCTGCAAATTCCTTGACCTGATGCTGACACTGGCTAACTGCCATCCCATATCCAGGTACAATAATGACTTTTTGGGCACCATCTGCCATCATGGCAACCTCTTCAGCATCAGAACCGACCTTTGTTCTAGTGAGAGTTTCTTTCTCAGAACCACCAAATGACTTGAATAGAACATCTGGTAAAGTTCTATTCATGGCTTTACACATAATAAATGTCAGAATAAGTCCAGAAGCCCCTACTAAAGAACCTGCAACAATTAGTACACTGTTCCCAATAATAAAACCAGTAAACGCTGCAGCTATCCCTGAAAAAGAATTTAACAAAGAAACAACTACTGGCATATCTGCTCCACCAATTGGCAAAACAATGATTATACCTAAGATACTGGATATGACTATTATCGAAAACAATATTTCTTGGTCTCTTGGGTCAGAAATGCTTAGGTAAATTAATACAAGAACAGCTAATGTCAAAATAATTTTAATATAATTTAACCATGATGGACCCCAAGTAGGTGTTTTGAACCATTTACCCCTTATTTCTATACCGCCCTTAAGTTTGAACATTGCAAGTAAAGAACCTGTGAGAGTCATCCAACCAACCAGAGCTGAAAGCCCAGCCGCAACCATCAAAACTTCCAATTCTAAACCACTGGGTAAAGTCAGAGTTTCGTCTTCAATATATTTCCATGATTCGGAAAGAGCAACAAGTGCTGATGCAGCACCTCCAAATCCATTGAATAAAGCTACAAGTTCGGGCATACCAGTCATTTCAACTTTAATCGCCATTATGTAACCAATAACTGAACCAACAATGATTCCAGAAATAATTAGTTCCCAATGTGCACCACCCATCAGGTACATATCAGTCACAGTGGTTAACACAGCAACTAGCATACCCATGGCACCTAATTGATTTCCAACAGGCGCAGTTCTAGGATGGCCTAATTTTTTAAGACCTAATATGAATAGAGACGCAGAAATCAGGTATCCAATCGAGACCCATGAACTAGATATCATATTCAATCACCCTTCCTCTTATTTTTGCCGGCAATCATATTCAACATCCGGTTAGTAACTGCAAAACCCCCAATAACATTGATCATTGCAAGAACTATAGCCAAGAATGCCAACAATCCAGAAACAAGAGTATCGCCACCTCCGTAAGCAACGTTTGCTCCAATTAAAGCGCCAACTACACTAATACCTGATATTGCATTTGCCCCGCTCATTAATGGAGTATGCAACATTGCTGGAACCTTGGTAATTAACTCGAATCCTAAAAATATAGATAAAACGAATAATGTTATTGAGCCGATTAATAATTCTGGAGTCATTACATTACACCTCCTAGTTTTGTTTGTTTATCATTTAATTTCCCATCTTTACAAATAAGAACCCCTCCCATACCTGGTACATGGAAGTCTGAACCTTCTGGTGACCCAAATAGAATATCGTCGTCTTCAGAAATAATTAGCTCACCTTCCTTAATTATTGAACTAATAAATGTTGTAAGATTATTAGAATAAAGCATACTTGAAGTGGTTGCTAAGGTCCCTGGTAAGTTAGAAGTTCCAACAATAATTACACCATTATCTGTGGTATAAATTTCTCCCGGTTTGGTCAACTCACAATTTCCGCCAACATCTGCATTCATATCTACAATTACAGCACCTGGCTTAAACGAGGAAACGGCCGATGCTGGTATCGTAATTGGTGCAGGCCTACCAAAGATTCTAGCGGTTGTAACAATAATATCGCATTCAGAAGCAACTTCACAAACAGTATCATTTACCTTCTTAATAAACTCAGGAGTTAGCGGTTTGGCATAACCAGACTCATCTTCAAAATCATCCATACCTTCTACTTCAATAAATCGTCCGCCAACCGATTCAATTTGTTCAGCAGCAGATTTCCTTACATCAGATGCGTATACAATTGCCCCCAGTCTTTTAGCAGTTGCAATTGCCTGAAGACCCGCTACTCCACTACCCATAATCACAACTTTTGCAGGTTTTACAGTTCCAGCTGATGTTGTCATCATAGGTATTCCACGAGGCACGTATGATGCTCCGAGAAGTACGGCCTTGTATCCCGCTAAGTTATCTTGACTAGAATTAACATCCATAGATTGAGCACGAGATAGTCTCCTAGGTATCATATCCATAGAAAATAGTGTTACTTTGGAAGAAAGACAAGATTGTATCTTTTCTGGATGACGGAAGGGATCTGCAAAACAAACCAGATTCATTCCTTCTCTCAATTGATTAGAATCTAACATTCGAATAGACATGACAATTTCACAAGATAGGGCCTCGTCCCGTGTACATATTGTAGCACCTGCATTCAGGTATTCAGAATCTGGATAGTTGGATTTATTACCCGCACCACTCTCAACAAAAATTTCTAAACCTTTTTTCATCAATTTTTTGACGGAACCGGGGACAATAGCGACTCTATTTTCACCATCAGGTTCTAACAAAACTCCTAACTTCATAATACCACATCTACAAATTTAAGCCTAGGCCCACAATTGTTGATTATAGCGAACGTAATCAGATTATTGAATGAAACGGCTGAATGTCTTCGAATATAGAATTAATTATATTTAAAAATCGAATAAAATAATGTATCCAATACCAAAAACCGCCACATCGCAAATTGCATGGGAAAGCCAACATACCCATATTGAACGATACTTAATGTACAACCATGACCAGATAATTGCAGCAGAGATTAGGCCAAAACTTGCCAGAACCGTTTGCCACCAAATAAAACCGAATAGATGCAATGCTATAGCGTGATGAAGAGTGAACATCAGTGCAGAAAAAATCATACCAGTCATTTCACTATCAAATATTTCAGCGGACTTGGTTGTGATAAACCATCTAAATACATATTCCTCAAGTAGACTATTTATGAATATCCAATAAATCATACCTAATATGTACAAATTAACACTGTCAAAACCTCTAGATTGTAATATATCAACCATACCTTGAATATCCAAGGTATCTTCAAACAAGAACCATGTTACTAATATTATTATTGACATCAATATTCCAGTAATTAAAGCCATTTTAATTCCATTTTTTGGAGGAATATTTCGGGATAAAGGTTTTTTCTCAATTTTAAGATACCAAAACGTTGGCACTAAAAAAATCCATATTTTACATACAGCGAAAAAGATTTGTGAAATTAATTCATCTTCAATGATACTAATACCAAAAATAACAGATATAGACGGTACAAAACCAATTAACAATATTGCAATTAAAGGTTTTTCAGCAAATTTCATACTAAACCCTGTTACTACTTTGGTAAGAACATTCTCCCGTTAAGTCGAGTCTAACGTTCACTAAAGGCTAAGGATGTAACACCGACGGACATATATTGAGGAAGTCACATGACAAGGGAATCAAGGAAAATAGCGGTAATTGGTGCTGGTAATGTAGGAGCCACGTGCGCTTTCGTAATGGCTGAAAGAAAATTAGGAGAAATTGTGCTATTAGATATCTATGAGGGATTTGCAAAAGGTAAAGCTCTCGACATGAGTCAGGGAGGACAGGTACTAAATTACGATGGAAATATTACTGGAACATCAAAATATGAGGATATCGCTGGAGCAGATGTTGTAGTCGTGACTTCGGGTTTCCCTAGACAACCAGGTATGAGTCGGGAGGATCTAATAGGGAAAAATGCAGAAATTATATCTCAAGTAGGTACTGGAATCAGAGATTTCGCACCTGATTCAATAGTTATAATGGTTACAAATCCATTGGATTTAATGACTTATCATATGCAAAAAGTTACTGGATTTGAGGCAAATAGAGTCATTGGTCAGGCTGGAATTCTCGATTCCGCTAGAATGACTCATTTCGTTTCACAAGCTGTAGGTTGTTCCAACGAGGATGTGCAAGCAATGGTACTTGGAGGGCATGGCGATACAATGGTGCCCCTCCCTAGATACACAACGGTTGGAGGAATCCCAATAACTCAGTTACTCGATAGTGATGAAATTGATGCCATCTCAAAAAGAACCGCTAGTGGAGGAGGAGAAATTGTCAAATTATTAGAAAGAGGAAGTGCATTTTATGCTCCCGGGAGTGCAGCAGCGATTATGGCAGAATCCGTCCTAAATGATAGGAAGAGAATGTTACCATGTAGTGCCCTATTGAGTGGGGAATATGGTTTAGATGACGTATACATTGGAGTTCCTGTGTTACTTGGGAGAAATGGAGTAGAAAGAATTGTAGAATTAGAATTAGAAAATGAGGAATTAGAAAGTCTACAAAGCTCTGCAAATTTCTATAAGTCACAATTAAAAGAGATTCTTGGATATTAATAAGAAGGAAAATAAATGAAGGAATATCTATATCTAGAACATGATGGGAAATTATTACTCGTTGATAACGAGGGGAATGGACCTAGAAAACCACAGATGGGGAGAGTGAATTGGATAGGAGATTCACCCCTAATTAGATTACCGACTACAAGTGAAGTAAATGAAATGGGGATTACTTGGGATAAAAAAAGAATTAATCAGATTCATCTTAAAAATATAGATGCAAGAGTAATTATTGGAACTCCGAAAATTAATTGGCCAGAAAATTGGGCATGGAAAGATTCTGTAATTAGTGATAATGCAGTTGACCCAGTTGTTAGAGAATTAGTTTATCGAACAATTCATCGAGTTGTTTCAAAGGTAATTATAGAGAATAACGAAGGAATGATATTGATGGCCAAAGCAAGTAGAGGTTTTTTTACAGGATGTTGGACTTTACCTGGCGGATTTGTCGATTATGGAGAACATCCAAGACAAGCAGCAATTAGAGAAGCAAAAGAAGAATTGAACATTGATATAGAAATTGCAGATCCTTTAGGCGAGTCTGGAGAAAATAAAGAGGGAGATAATGGAGTACTTATCCAACAAAATATTTTTACTAATGAGGGAATTAATTGGTTATCATTTACATATAGAACAAGTATAAATTCAAGCATGGACAAAATCAAACCTAAGAAAGGAGAAATAGAAGAAGTAAGATGGTTCTCAAAGGAAAACGCTCTTCGTAACTCTGTTAGTTTATTTGATAAAGAGGCAATTTTATCTCTTAAAGAGTAAATTATCACATTATAGTGTTGAATGGTGGGCCTGCCTGGATTTGAACCAGAGTCTGTTCGTCCCAAACGAACAAGCATAGACCAGACTAACCCACAGGCCCTGTGAGTAGTACGCCCGAGAGAACTTCCTGTCAAGAACTTAACTCAACCAATTCCATGTATTTTCATTGACTCTAATTAAGAAACCTTGTACTTCGGCTTGGCCAATCAGAAATTCACTAGATGAATCGACTAGTGCTTCGTCAAAAAGTATCTTATCGAGAGATTTTTTTGTTAAATTTCCATCTTTATCTGTAGCTTTTTTTAGTAAATTTAATCCACCTAAGACACTATTGTTATTTTCTTTAGCAATACTACTTTGTGATTCTTTTTTCAATATTTTAGATATTAATTCCTGACTAATTTCATCAGGAATATTTGCTAATGAAATTGCTTTAGAGAGTTCCTCAGCATTCTCAAAACTTTTAATATACTTCAAATTACTAACTGAGCCACATTTAGTACAGAAATTATTTTTGGATTTTGTTGAGCCAAATGAAAATCCACAAGAGCATTTGATGAGATTGTATCTCTGACTCATGATTATGTCAAAATGTGAGAGTACAAGAGTTTTCTGATTATATTTATCACAATAATTCATGAATGAAGATACATGTCGCTATACATGAACAATGCGAGGTTGACAATTTCTTGGCTTGTTTTCGCTATCTTAATTCTGCTATCTGCGAAATTGTTTATTGATTCAGAAGGGGGTTCTATATATTCATGGGCAATATTACTGGTGATTCCAATACCATTATTCTTGATAATTTCTATAAACTCAAATGATCTTAAATCCAAAGATGATAATGAAATTGGCTTAGTAAGAGAAAACGAAGATTTCAAAGAAATTGAGAAGAAGGCAGAAGACCCTCTAGAAATAGGATTTGATATTCCAATCTTATAATCATAAAAGTCTCAAAGTTTCCAAGTTTGCAGGAGCGTAGGTTTGTACTCTAAATTTCTCTCTAAGGCCTTGTCGGAACGCATTACAAGTTTGTGCATCACCATGGTGACAAATTATTTTCCTAGGAGTTGGATTCAAAGCAGAGACATAATCCATTAATTGATTCCTATCTGAATGACCACTGAATCCATCAATTTTTCTCATTGAACATCTAACCTCTACCATCAATGTCTGACCTTTATCAATTAATGGAACTGAAGAATGACCGTCCCTTAAACGGCTACCTAGCGTCCCTGATGCCTGATATCCCACAAAACACAGTGTATTATTGGGTTCTGGAGCCCAGTGCTTAAAATATTCAACAATTGGTCCGCCGGTCATCATTCCACTAGTCGCTAGAACGATACATGGAGATGGATCAAGAAGTATTGATTCTCGCTGCTGGTAGGATTCAACTGTTTTGAACCACTTAGAATGAAACGGATTATGTTCACCACCCTTGAGGAGTTTCTTTCTTAGGTCTCTGTTCAAGAAATTTGGATGACTTGCATGAATTGCAGTAGCCTCTGAAATCATCCCGTCCAACCATACAGTAACTGGAGATACTTTTCCGGACTTAAACAACTCATCGATAGCAATCATTACTTCTTGAGAACGACCCACTGCGAATACCGGACAGAATATTTTACCACCACGGCCGATTACGTCAATTATCATTTCTTGTAACTCGTGGCTGGCTGCATCTCTAGTAGGTTGTATATCCTGGGGACCGCCATAAGTAGATTCAACTACTAGAGTGTCGACTTTAGGGAATCTGACAGTCGCTGCATCAAATAACCAAGATTTTTCATACTTAATATCTCCAGAAAATAGAATTTTATGTTCATCATTTCCTTCACCGATATTCATGTAAACACTTGACGAGCCTAGAATATGCCCTGCATTTTCCATTGTCATCTTAATATCTGGGGCGATATCTGTTTTTTCACCCCAATTAACATCTACAACGTGCTTAATGCATTCCTGTATATCAGCCTTAGAATATGGTGGTTCATTTCCTTCTGCCTGACTAACTTTGACATAATCTATCTGTAATAAAGTCATTAGATCTCTTGTTGGGGGTGTACAGTAAACAGGACCTCTGTATCCATATCTAAACAATACTGGTAACATAGCTATGTGGTCCACATGCGCATGAGTAATGACAATAGCATCTAAATTATCAAGAGGCATTAATTCAGGTGCAGAAAAGAAGGGTTGAACCTCATTTTTATTTGTCGTAGGTTTAGCACCACAATCAACTAAAACTTTAGATTCGTTAGTTGTGATTAGATGCATCGCCCTTCCGACTTCTCTATATGAGCCTAGAGCCGTAATTCGTACCCAAGGTTCGCCAGGACGCTTAGTTCTGTAAATTCTAGTACCGAATTTTCTTAGTAAAGATTTTCTCTCATCTGACATTTCTTTACGATATCGTCTGATATCGTGCTGTGTTCTACTCTCTATTGATGGAGCTCTAACTACTTTGACTAACCAACCTATTCTATCCCTCAGTGATTGAATATTAGCTCCTTTGGGGCCCACTGCTTCAGAAGGATTATCACACTCTAAAATTACCTCACTAAGAGCTGGATCAAGCCAAACCTTCCTAACTTCTGCCTCAGAAGGAATAATCTCATTGACGGCATCGTGTACTTCTTTCTCATTAGATAGTATGTCAGGATGAGGACGTATCACTATACGTCTTTTCACTTGTTTGGCTATTTTCACTGTGAGATTGTCCGTTGAAGTTACGAACCTTTCTGGTTGTTTTGTAATAATGGAAATCGAGCCTGCTTCCAAATCGATTTCATAGTCTATATCTTTAGGAATAATCCCTGTAATTTTCTTTTTTAATTCAGCATAAGACAGTCTCAAAATAACACCTCTTGGCTAACCACGTCACTATCATCACCCCGAGAATAGGAGAAGCGCGTTATGCGACGTGAGTATTAAAGTGAGGAAAGAAGTTCATCGACCTGTTCCACAGAGAGTTGTTGATAACCATTCTCTGCAGTGATAACAGCCAAATCCATTCCATTCCCACTTGCTGCATCTCTTTGAGCAGATGCAAGTAGTGCTTTAGCGGCTACCTTCAGTGCAGATTTTTCATCCATACCTTCTCTAAATTGATCTTCAAGAACCCCATACATGTAAGGAGAACCTGATCCTGTAGCACAATAAACATCCGGAATTGAGCCTCCAGCAGAATCAATACTGTAAACACTGGAACCTGAAGAATCTACTCCAACGATAAGAAGTTGAACATAATGAGGTCTACCAACTAAGATATTTGCCGTCAATGTGGCAGCCCCTTTTACAGTCATTGCATTTCCTTCTTTAAGTTCATACAACTTCAATTCAGCAGCCAGTGTTCTGGAAAGTGATTGAGCATGTCCTACTAGTCCAGCTGTGGTCAAAGCGATGCTATTAGAGATTTGGAATAATTTCTTAACACTCTTATTGGCTATAAAATGGCCCATTGTAGCTCTATGATCTGCTCCTACTACTACTCCGCCATCAAAGGTAATTCCAATTGTGCTTGTACCAGTTTTTACTGCATCAGTTGTCGCGTGCATTTTTTCACCGCCGTAAGGGGAAGTCCCCTCAGCATTACCTACTAATGTGAACTCCCTTATCAATGCGACGGAAAAGAATCATGAAAAATATTCGAAAGAGAAGAATATTAATCATTCGATAATATTTCAATGGTATAAATCAAGTATTATCACTGCAGCGGAAGAATGTGGTAAAACAGGACTCGGAGGAGCCTAAGTGGATAGAGATGCCTAGTTTACCTAATAATGCTGGTAGATTAATAGATGCTGAACAAGACTATCATGATCTTGGTGAAAGATACCCTCAAGCACCGGTTCCTGTATATTCTGAGGGAACAATTGTTCATCGTGCAAGTTTAGAAGATATTACTGGCATCCCTACAATAATGAATTGGGTTGCCGATGGAGACATTGTAATCGTTGAAATGAGTTCAATAATCTCCCGTGAAATTGAGCTACAGACCGCAGTCACAAAATTACAAAAATTCATTGAAGATGATATCAAAGGTTCTGTCTTAAGCTTGGGACATAATCGTCTATTACTTCTTCCTTCAGATTATGGTTCGAGTAGCATGGAATTAAGTTCAAATTGAGGTGTGATTTTGGAAAGTAAAGTAGAACAGCCCTGTCCTATATGTTTCTCTGATGAGGGGCTAACTATGATAGCACATACATCTGAAATTCCATATTTTGGTGAACATACACAATTAACCATTTTATGCCCATCTTGTGGCTGGAAACATACTGATTTCATCCCTGCCGAAGGAAAGAAGCCCGGTGCATTTAGTTTAGATATCGAAGGCATAGAAATGTTGTCTGCAAGAATAATTAGGTCTTCATCATGCACCATAAAAATTGAAGAGCTAGGGTTGGAAGTGGAGCCGGGTGGCGCTACTACAGGTTATGTGTCTAATATCGAGGGTGTATTAAATAGATTTCAAGGAGCAGTTGAAATGATGTATAGACAGGCAAAAACCTCCAATGAGAAAGAAACTATCGGGAAATGTGAGGCTTTATTAGAGAAAATAAATTTAGTAAAAAATGGAAATCTGATGGTTGAAATTACACTTCTTGATCCAATGGGACATAGTCAAATTTTACATGAGAATGCGGTATCTAGGGAATTAACAGAAAGAGAATTGGAGGAACTAGAAGTTGGACCCAGCATTCCAATATTTAGCCCTGAAGAGGTCAAATGATTACTTGGAGTCGTTAGACAAAAAATCTTCAATTCTATCAGACCATTGATTCCTTTTCTCGGATAATTCCGTTAACCATTCTGATGCTTTATCTATACAAATTTGTTTTATTTCTCCTGCCAATAACCTTCCCGACTCATAATCCCTACCTATGGATTCAAGTTCTCTATCATTTTCTTCAAAGAAATATTGTAAGTATTGATAAGCTACATCTTTTGATAGATCTCCTCCCAATCTGCGATGCTCTTCTATAGTCGCCTGACCGCCACTGAATGCTCGTTTAACTTTCTTTGACATTTCTTCTACAGAATCATGCATAAAGATGGTAGTTTCAGGCTTAGAAGATGACATTTTATCTCCAGTCATACCTACCACAAAGCGATGATATGTCGAGCATGGAGGCATTAATCCCATCCCACCTAAACTTCTTTCCAATGATAGTAATGATAACTGAATTCTAGCTTTATCTTCCAGAGTAGCACCAGGAATTTCTATCGTTCCATGTTTAGGATTGGACAAAATATCTGCAAAACCTAGTTTTAATAATGAAGATTTTAACTTATCGAATAATTGGTTTCTAACATCACGATTTACACCTCCGTTATCAGATATTCCAAATATTTTCTTATTCTCATCTTGCACAGATAATGCAACTGTAAGGCCTCCACTCTTCCGGGTCTTAACATTGAACCAGTTGGTTTTACCGACTAATCCCCTAGTTAGGCGAATATGGGGGTCTTGGTCAACCCCCACTGGGACTACAATTGGCCTCAATCCTCCATATTCTTCTAACTGAGGATGTACAATATCTCCAGCTTGGACTAATGGAGCTTGAACATGGGCTAGATTTGTTTCACCAGAAAAGCCGTATATACTCTCAAATTCTGAAATATTTGTTTTTTGTCCTAATGTAAAACCTAGTCTCTGGACAACAGGCCTCATACTCTGAAAGTAGACATTGGTTTTATCGGGATCAAGACCCATTGCGGCATAATTATTTACATATTCAGAAAGAGCTATTTTCCTACCTTCTTTCAACGATACATTTCTAGTTGCAAGAGCTTCTAAATCAGCTACTGTAACGGTTACATCTCCGCCTTGATCTTGAAACCATTTGACCTGATTAATCACCATACTATGGCCAAGGTGCATTTTACCACTAGGCATTAGTCCCGTTAAAACTCCGAACTTTTCCCCTCGATTAACTCGTTCAAGAACGGTGTCTAGGTCGCGGTGAGCAAAGATAATTCCTCTTCGATGTAAAAGATTAGGGTCAGGAATTCTAGAAATTTCTATATCACTGAGTCCAAAATTATTCCTTATTCTCTCATAGTCAGTGGACTGTTGAGATGACCAAGGGTCTATCCGAGAGTCACTTACCATAGACGGTCGTACGTAAACTCCTCAATCAAGGCTACGCATAAAACATTAGAAATAAGCTCATCTTCCACACTAATCATGGTTTGCAGGAGTTAGATGAAATGACAATAATACATTGCTTAGGTTCAGGTTTAGTAGGTTCTTTTGTCATAAAAAAATTATCAGAAGAAAATATTGAAATCAATGTCGTTGATATAGAAGAAAATAAAGAATTTGAAAACTTAGATTCTGTTAATGTACATTTAATGGACGCATTGGAATATTGCAAAAATACATCTAGTGAAAATGAAATATTTGTTAACATGCTACCTGGGAGTCTTGGATTTAAGGCTACGGAGATACTAATCTCAAGAGGGAAATGTGTAGTTGATTTGAGTTTTAGTGAAGTCACTCCGGATTCGTATAACGAAAAGGCCATACAATCTGGTGCTAAGGTACTTTGGGATGTAGGAATAGCGCCCGGATTTTCTAATATGTTAGTTGCATATGCCTCAAGATTTGGAGAAGGGATATCTAACGTAGAAATCAGAGTAGGTGGTAATCCTACAGAGAAGGACGAGAAATGGTCTTACATGGCTCCATTTTCACCTAATGATGTTATTGCTGAATATACTAGACCTGTAAGGATAATTGAATCAGGTAAGTTGGTTACTAAACCAGCATTAACAGATATTCACAAAATTATTGTCAGTCAAGTAGGTTTCATGGAGGCATTTCTAACCGACGGACTTAGAAGTCTTCTAGAAACAATTTCTGCAGATGAAATGGCAGAATATACCGTGAGATGGCCCGGGCACATTCAGAGATTCATAGATGAAAGAGAGGCAAATACCTTAGATTACAAACAACTGTTAAATGATTGGAAATTTGATCAAAGTCGTAATGAATTCACTTGGATGGAGGTCAAAGTTGATTGCAACAATGGAGAGAAATTGGTTTGGACTATTTACGATAAAGGTAGAGATGGTAATTCATCCATGGCTAGAACTACTGGTCTTGTAACTGCATCTTGTGTTAAACAATGGATTAATGACCCTAATTTCATACAAATCGGTGTACATCCTCCAGAAAGTCTTCCAAATTATGCAATTGCAAATGTCGCACTGATGCTTAGAGACGAAGGAGTAGATATTGACGGTCCCGCAATAATACTATAATTCTCTAGTCGATTTATCTTGGGCGACTAAATACCTGATTGTTAAAGGGGTTGCAATTAATACAGCAATTGCAATAACCGGTAAACGCCAATCCATTTCCAAAGCTGCAGGTCTCTCTATAAGCCAAGTAAATTTAAGTGGGGAGGAATAAAAATCAGAGGCCCATTCATGAAGATTCTTTACATGATGCCCCACTACGGTAACACTATGATGAAGTTGATTAAATGTTTTCAGTGGATTATGAGTGAATGAGAGATTTTCCTCAAAATCGATTATGACTTGATTCCCTGGAGAAATCGAGAGAATTATCCCTTCATCAACCACTCTCCAACCCTCTCGTAATGACTTAGAATTATTTTCTAACTCTGGAAATTGTTCCCCATTGTCGTATCTAACATCTAAAACAGAAGTTTTCGAATTAATGATTATACTTCCGGGAACTTTCCAGAGTGAGTTCGCAGAGTCACTTAATCCCAAAGTAATGGTAGAATCAGTTGAGTTAACAGAAATTCTTGAACTTGATAAATTATGATTATACCATTCACCCCAAGTTGTATACCATACATCTTGATTTTCTAACAACTCAATTGCAGGCTTATCTTCCCTAACTTTGAGATCGAAAATTCTTGCTTCCCAGTAAATTGAGACAAGACTATCTCTTTCAGCAGATTCTAATAAACTAATATTGGCCATATTTTTTTCTAAGCTACCACCATTTCTTTGAATAATGAAAAGTTCATCAGTATTAGTTTTCAAATTATCGCCAAGAATCAAAAATCCGGAACTTAATAATGAAGAAATTGTATCGTTGGTAATATAATCAGGGACACCAAAAGAAATAGGCTCAGCCCCCCACCTTGATGAATTAGTATGTCCCAATAGGTAATCTTTACAAGATTTGATTATAGAATTATCATCATTTATGTCAACTCCCTCATAACCATGACAGGCGAATTCATCACCATGCTCGAGTCTCTCAGGCCCTATAAGATTCCACAACCAGTTATCATCATCCCAATCAGCAACTACTGTTGGAGTTAGTAGTGGAGTTACGAAAATTAAGAGCAGGAAAACACCTATGGGGCGCACTCTCATGGCATTGCGTGTTAGAAATATAAGATTAAACCTTGTAATGTATGTAGAAAGCAATAAGTCCAATCTACATTCCCGTATGACATGGATGATATCAGATAAAAGCCTAGAAATGATTTCTAGTGAGGTAGGTTTGGAAGGAGGGAAGTCGAAATTTAAAACTCCTTGGATGTATAAATTTTTACTATTTATATTACCAGTACCATTTAGAGCAATTACTAATGTCCATTACAAAAGATTAGACAGAATACCTCTTGAATCGCCAGTCATATTTGTCGCTAATCATACATCACATGTAGACCCTTTTTTGAAAATTATTGCTGCGAAAAGACCGATTCTTTACCTAGCCAAAAAGGAACACTTTGAGTCACACGCTACGAAGGCGCTCATGGAAAGTACAGGGCAAATTAGTACAGCAAGGGAAACTGGCTCTACAGACGCATTAGAAAGAGCAGTAGATGTTTTACAATCCGGATGTTCAATGGGAATTTTTCCTGAAGGAACTAGGTCAAGAAAAACGCATGCGCCATTTTTACAAGAAGGGAAAACTGGAGCTGCTAGATTAGCAGCAAGGTTTCCAAAAATTCCAATCGTTCCTATTTCAATAAATGGAGCACGTGATTTCATGAAACCCGGTAGCTTGATGGTTAAACCTTGGAAAAGAATTGATGTTTACATAGGCGAACCAATTACATTTTCAGAATGGATATCAGATATTTCGGGTGGAAATTATAATGATTCGGACATTGAAAAAATTCTATCGAAAAATGAGAATGAAAGAAGGGAAGAGATGAAAAAAATATTTAGGAAATTTACGGATCAAATGATCGAAACATTACGACTTAATGGAGCTCCTTGAGTGAATAATAGAGAGTATCATTCAAAGACTGCCACACTAACCGCTATCATCAACATGGAGCAGTATCTAGACTTCCTTAGACGAATCCTCGACGAAGGAGGAAGCAAAGAGGACAGGACAGGGACAGGGACTAAGTCGATTTTTGGTCATCAAATGCGATTTGACTTGTCAGATGGATTTCCTGCAGTGACAACAAAGAAAATTCACTGGCCGAGTGTTATACATGAATTGTTATGGATGATTTCTGGAGAAACTAATGTTCGTTACTTACAAGAAAATAAAGTTAGAATTTGGAATGAATGGGCAGATGAAAATGGTGATCTTGGACCAGTTTATGGGAAACAATGGAGGAAATGGGTTTCTAATGAAGGAGAAGTAATTGACCAAATCAATGGTGCTATTAATTTGATTAAAAACAATCCTGAATCAAGGAGAATTATTGTTTCAGCCTGGAATGTAGGGGAATTAGAAAAAATGGCTTTAATGCCGTGTCATGCATTTTTCCAGTTCTACGTCCGTGATAGTAAATTATCATGCCAGTTATATCAAAGAAGTGCAGATGCATTTTTAGGCGTTCCATTTAATATTTCATCATACAGTTTACTAACATGTATGATAGCACAAATTTGTGATTTAGAACCAGGAGAATTTATCTGGACCGGAGGCGACTGTCATTTATACAGCAATCATTTAGATCAAGCAAGACTTCAAGTTTCTAGAAAACCAATGAAATTACCAAAATTAATTTTGAATTCTAATATCACGAATATTGATGACTTCAAAGCGGAAGACATTCAAATTTTAGGATATGAACATCACCCCCATATTTCTGCACCAATTTCAGTTTAGGCGATTTAGATGAAAATAATGATGATTGTAGCAATGGATGAAGAAGAAATAATTGGAGATAATGAAAAACTCCCATGGAAATTATCTAGCGATTTAAAGAGGTTCAAACAATTGACCATTGCAGATGGTTTCAATGCTGTTGTAATGGGTAGAAAAACTTGGGATTCATTGCCTGAGAAATTCAGACCACTTCCAGAACGACTGAATATCGTGATGTCAAAAGATACTAATTGGTTCGACCAAGGGGCAGAAGTAGCTTTGTATCCAGGACGAGCTATAGAAATTGCCTATGCCAATGGGTGTGATGAATGTTGGATTATCGGAGGTTCTCAAATTTATGAGTTATTTCTGGAACATGTTGAAGAAATTCATTTGACTAGGGTGCACACAAAAAATAGTGGAAATATTAAATTCCCAACTGTAGACTGGTCAAACTGGCAAAAAGAAATTATTGAAGAAATATCAATTGACAAAAATAATGAATATAATAGCACATATTCAATATGGAGAAGGGGATAAAGAACTAATAACAGTCTTTACATAACTTTGAAGTATACATTCAGTAACGATTTATCATGAGAACTGACCATTTACCGTTCCCGATGCCGGAAAGGAAACATTCTCTAAACCAGAATTGGAAAGGTCTTACTTTTATGCATTGGGAAGTGGATCCGAATATACTCAGGAAACATATCCCTAATGATTTAGAAATAGAACTTTTTCAAGGCAAAGCATATATCGGTACAATTCCATTTAAGATGGAAAATGTAAGGCCTAGGTTCCTTCCATCAGTATCATTTATATCTAATTTCCCAGAATTTAACATTAGGACTTATGTCAAGAAAAATGGTAAAAGTGGAGTTTTTTTCCTAACTCTCGATGCTCAAAGTCATGTAACTTGTATTTATGCCCCATTCGCATACAGTCTACCTTACAGATACGCGAAATGCAATTTTGAAAAAAATGATGAAGGAGGATATAATTGGCATTCTAAAAGGAAAAAAAATGGCGTATCATTGAAAGGTAAATCCATTTCAAAGGGACCTATTCTGCAAGCCGGAAAAAATAGTCTTGAAGAATTTCTATTCGAACGCTATTGCTTATATGTCCATCATAAAGGTAAAACATGCAGAGCATATACTTACCACGAACCATGGAAGTATAGAATTGGTGAAGCTGAAATTATAGAAAATACACTTACTGAATCTTATGATTTACAGATTAATGACATTTTCAATCCAGATCTTGTTCATGTTAGTGAAGGGGTAGAAGTTTTAACTTGGAATATTGAATCTACGGAGGAAGAATCATGAATTCTGCTTCATTAATTCTTGATGGGGATTGCGGCCTCTGTAATAGATTGGCAATATTCTTGAGTCCTAGATTAAACGAAGATAGTAAAATATTGTTCTTAACAAATGAAAGTGATGAAGGGATAGCAATGATAAGTAAATTATCTCAAAAAAAACAAGATGCCGATACTGTTTATTTAATTAGAAATAATAAAAGTTACATTAGATCAGCAGCAGCAATCAGGTGTCTTTTATTTATGAAATGGCGATATAAGATCTTATTTCCTTTTTTATGGATTGTACCTCTTCCAATTAGAGATTTAGCATATATCGTAATCTCAAAAAATAGACATAAAATTTTCGCAAAGCCTGAAATTTGTGTCATTCCTACACTGAATCAGGATAATTAATCGAATTTCCAAGTTATATGCTCAGAACTGGGTAATCGATATAGATCAGATTCAGGCCATGAAAATAGTTGTGACAAAAATATAATGGATGATTGATTTGCTAAATCTGTTGAAATACTGATATCTAGTAAACCATCACAACCACGGGCTGCACATCCTATAGGTGCAAAGGCATAGTGACCTGAATTATTAAAAATACCAAAATTAACTAATGAATCACCAAGAGCAAGTGAAGTGTTGGTCACTTCAGATATAACTGTTGTATCATCCTCTAGTCCCGTTAAAATTAGTGTAGGAATTGTCACATCGGAAATACCTGAATCAAGAACAGTTCCATTCCATGGAGATAATAAAATCGCGGCATTAACTCTATTATCCATGAAATTAATAACTTCTTCATCTAAGTTATTTTCTGAAATATAGTCCAAAGCATTACAATGAATTGGATTTCCAAGATTACATCCGTTAATCAAGTCATTAATGTATATATTAGCTCCAGAAACCATCATGGAGGCATACCCCCCAGTTGATTGACCAATTACAGTATATCCTCTATCTACATCCACACATTCATTGAAATCACTATTTTCTGTATTCTGAACTACTAACCAATCAAAACTATCGCTCAAATCAACAGGCATGTTTAACAAAATTTCTCCAAGTTTGTTCGGATCTGCATCGAGAAGTGTACCAAACTTATGATCAGGGGCTATTGAAATATATCCGTGTGTTGCCAAATGCTCCATCAAGAATGCTGACCCCCACCTGATACTGGGAAAACCATGGCTGTAGACAGTAACAGGTCTTTTTTCAGAACAATCAGGAGAAGAATCATCCAATGCGAAACCAGGTAAAACATTGTTATAAATCACTTTATCTCCAACATTATCGTTAGTCGGATACCAAATTTGTGCAGTTACCTCATAACCTCTAGAAGATGTAAAAACAACATCCATTGTTCCTGATTTGAAAGGTCCATCTTCAAGCAGAGATGTCACAGGAGAAAGGTCGAATGGGTCAACTGAATCATTCCATCCATCCCCATCATCATCGTTATCTTCACCGTTTGGTACCCCATCCAAATCAGTATCCCATTTTTCATTAGGATCATATGGATAATAATCTTCAGAATTATCAATTCCATCACCGTCAATATCTGGATCTGAATTGTCACCTAGTCCGTCCCCATCTAAGTCCGTGTTTTCATTAGAATCTAATGGATGAGAATCATTTCCATCTAAAAAGCCATCATTATCATCATCTATATCACATAAATCACCTACTTTATCACCATCGAAATCGAGTTGTTCAGGGTTAATAATATCTGGACAGTTATCCACCTTGTCAGAAATTCCGTCAGAATCAATATCAGATTCACTAATACATCCAACTAAAGAACTCGAGAAAAATAAAATAAAAAAAAGAAAATTCACACTGGCCTTCATCATTCCAATCTGAACATGTCAGTTGATAAGTGTATGTTTATTCGTTTTTATATTCAGTTACACGAATTCCTAACTTTGTTTGTATGGCTGGTCTTTCCATAATCTTGTCTATTTTCATACAAAATTGTTCGTATAGGTCAATATTAAGCGCTAATGAGTGTCCCAAAATTAGTATTAGAAGATCCGCTAATTCTTCTGCTGCCTCCTCAATTGGCTTTTCTTTAGTCACTGCAGCAGCGAATTCTCCTAATTCTTCTACAGTAAGTGCAATACGATATCCCATATCATGGCCTCTATTCTTAGGATTATCAAAATCAAATTTGGAATGGAAGGATGCGACCTTATGCATCATCAAATTCCATGACTTATCTTTAAATTCTGGGCTCTCAATACTCATCCAGTCATCTACGCTAAGTGGTTTCATAAACAGACTCAAAGAATCTGAGACATCAACATTTTCCAAAAGAATTCTCTAGAACTTCAAAGATAAGCCTTCGATACAACTCAGCACTTTCTTTCTCATTGATGACGCCATAGCATCTACTTCATTATGATCGATTTCTGCATTAGGATCACCGGGGGTTCTTCCCGCAGCCCAGTTAGAAGAACAAGCTAGAGCCACATGAGGGATTTTTGTTTCAGAAACTAAACGTTGTTCAGGACCCAGGGTCATTCCAACAACATCGGCACCTAATCTAACTAAAGCATTGATTTCTGACGGTGTTTCAAACTGAGGGCCTATGCATTGAGCTATTGTTAGATTTTTAATGACACGATTTTGGAAATTACCTAGTATTTCATAGCAACAATCTACTGCCTTGCTATCAAAAATACTAGTTCTATCGGAATGATGTATATGATCATCATAAAATGTCCATGGAATTTGGGTTAAATCAATTATATCCTTTGAAATTCCAATATCCCCGGGAGGGAAATCCTCTCTCATTGTACCTACAGAGTTAACACTCAAAATAATGTCAGGATTACAACTTGATATCGCAAAAATATTTGCCCTATGTTCAATCATGTGAGGTGGTGTTCGATTCCCTGAAGTGGGATGATGTCTATCTAAAATGAAAAAACGATATTCATTTTTCTCTGCAACAAATATTGGAACTTCACCCCAATCGGTTTGAATTCTTAGTTCTGTAGTAGTACAATCTTTTTTTCTTCTAAAATCATTTATCAGTTCACTCATACCTGTGCCACAAATAACAGCGACTCGAGTCATATCTTTCCCTTGATAGGAGATAAGGTTTCTTGTTATTAACAATCACTCAATCAGTCTGTCAATTAAATCAGCCTTTTTACCAGAAACAGGCTTTCCAGCAGCCTTCAATAGTTCCTTTAACTCACTGACCGTTAACGACGAATAATCTACTTCATCATTTTCTGATTCTAAAAAGCCGGATTCGGATTCTTCTTCGGATTCTGTTTCTACCTCATCGATTTCTTCACTGACTGGTTCCAATGATTTTTCTTCCATTTCTTCTTTCTCTTGAGCATGGATTTCATCGAGAGTTGGTCCTTCTTCGATCAATACACCAGATTGAATTAGTTGTGTGCGACGTATGACTACTGTTCTAACTGGCTGAATTTTTGAAACCGCCTCTTTGATTTTATTTTCAAGAGTCCCATCAAGAGTAGCCGTTTGCAACTTAAACCAAGTTGATGTTGCTCCCGTTGTAAGTATTATGTCTCTAGCAATTCCACGCATTTGTTGTTTCTGACTAGATTTAATTCTAGCTCTTGAAATCATTAACGGCTTGAAGCGAACATAATATCCATCTTCAGTAACTACGTCTATTGTATCATCAATTTTCCCTCTATCTCTTCTAACCTGCCTACGAACATGGTCTTTGAGAAGTTCATGACCTACAAACTCTGTAATTGCATCGTTACCTAGAACATCTGTTACTTTGAAAACAACTTTTACATGCATCTTTGAGAAATCTCCATCTAACTCATTTTGAATTATTTCATAATTTCTTCCGATTAATTGAGATGGATCTTCGGCCAGAGTTTCTCCAATCACTCTGAACGACCAAGGAGTCCTAGGTGCCCTGATAGTATACCAGCGCTTAGACTTCCATTTGTCTCTCTGTTTACGTGCCGCTGCTCTTGCTGATGCTCCCTTTGCCATTTTCAACGACTCCGTCTTTATCGGGGGCTGCCCCGTTTGCGAGCCGTGCGACTTTCATGCAGTATATGAACGAGACGCTATAACCGTTCTTCGGAAAACAAGTGTTGCGTGATGTTGAATACTGAAATGTCTTGGGGTATTCATGGGTTTGCATAGTGTATCATGGAGCGTCAATGTAAGTGCAATAGACCAAATGAAATTAATCGAAGACTCATTGAAATGGATTGCTGGTGAAAAATCATCCTTAGAAATAACAAAAGATAAATCATTTCATGGCGCCAAACAATATTACATCGAAGCAAAAAACAATAACAAAAAAGATTCACAAAAATCACTAGAAAGATTAGGTGAAGAAGTTTTGAGAGAGATTCTCGAGTTAGGAGTTCAGACAAGAGTTGATGATAACAAACTTTTCCACATAAGACTGGAACTTAGTGGACTCGTGAGAGGTGAAGTTTCTTTAGCTAATGAAAAAACAGTTTCTTCTACAGTTAAAGGCAAATTCAAAATTGAATCATATCCTGGAGACTCAACTATCGAAGTAATTTCAAATCTGATTGAAGAGTTTATTGACTCCGCAAAATAAATATAATTATTATTTGATTGATACAAGTATTCTTATGTGTTACTTCACACGAAGTTACATGACCCACGTAGTTACAGAAGCTTGTGTCGGACACAAATATCAAGATTGTGTTGCAGTATGCCCCGTTGAAGCATTCAGAGAGCATGAAACTTATCTTGTAATTGATCCAGATGAGTGCATAGATTGTGCAGCTTGCATACCAGAATGTCCGGTTGAAGCGATTTTTGCAGATACTGATTTACCAGATGAGATGGAACATTGGTTAGAAAAGAATGAAAATGAAGCTCCAGACCTTCCAGTAGCCGAAGGAGATTCTCCAGTTTTAGCTTAATTCTATCTTTTGAATTTGATATTTTATGAACATAAGTTCATCAATGATAACCATGACGAATGGTCATGAGTGGAAGGTTCAACTTTACTGATATGAGACATGGCACATCTTTGCTAAAGAGAGGATTTGCCAAAATGCAGGAAGGAGGAGTAATCATGGATGTCGTGACTCCTGAAGAAGCCCATATTGCTGAAGATGCTGGTGCAGTTTCTGTCATGGCGTTAGAAAGAGTTCCGGCCGATATTAGAGCCCAGGGAGGGGTTGCAAGAATGAGTCATCCAGACATGATAAAAGAAATTATTGAAACTACCAGCATCCCTGTAATGGCTAAGGCAAGAATCGGTCATGATGACGAAGCCAAAGTTCTTCAATCCCTTGGAGTAGATATGATAGATGAATCTGAAGTTCTAACGCCAGCAGATCCTTTTTATCATATTTCAAAAAATGATTTTACTATACCATTTGTATGCGGATGCACAAATCTTGGCGAGGCTGTCAGAAGAGTTACCGAAGGTGCTGCCATGATTCGGACGAAGGGAGAGGCTGGTACAGGAAATGTAGTCAGCGCTGTTCAACATGCTAGACTCCTCAAAGATGAAATTTATCATGCTAAGAATACTGATTCAAATGGAATTGAAAATATGATTGATGTAATCATGAGAGGTTTCAATAGGATTCCTAATGCATCTGAATTCGACATTTCAATAACAAAAACACCATTTGGAAGTACCGAAGAACTGAGAAAAAATGTCAAATCAATATTACAAGAAGTAACAGAAATGGAAAGATTACCTGTTGTTACATTCTCTGCAGGAGGTATTGCTACACCGGCAGATGCAGCATTGATGATGAATCATGGTATGGATGGAGTTTTCGTTGGTTCAGGAATCTTCAAGAGTTCTGACCCAGTAACTACTGCAGAGGCGATAGTTCTTGCTACGCATAGATTTGAAGATCCTAATTCAGTAGCAGAAGCTTGTAAGATGATTGGCGAACCGATGCCAGGACTAGAAATTGAAACTCTTGATGTTAGAATGGAAAATAGAGGATGGTAATTACTTCCTTCCACGCGTAGTACCTAATTTTCTAGAATGCTTTTTTCCTTTTATTGATTTAGAACTCGGTGTTTTTGAATCACCAGTCAAAGCCCCGCCCAACGTCAATGAACCGCTATTGATCAATTGAGATGCTAGAGAATCAGCCATCCCCTCATCTTCACTTGGCAACTTAAGAGCATCTTTTACAGATTGATTATGATCTTTTATAACCTTCAAACGTTCTTCCTCAGCTGCTTTCATTTCATCTCTGATTTCATTTACTTGGCTAATCAATTCTTTCATATTTTCATGAACTTCATTAGCAGATTCTCTATTTGCCAAATAGGATAAATGATATCTATCTGCCTCCGCTCGTAAAAAATCCCTTTCTGCAAGCATTGGTTTTACATCTTCCCAGATTAAATCTGCTTGCTTATGAAAATCAATCATTTCTTGATGTGCTTTATCAGCTTCAGATTTTAATAGTTTAATGGAACCATCCATATCTCCAATATCAATATTTATTGCTTCAAAATCTTTTACAGCAGGCATCAATTTGTTTCTTTTAGCTATGAGTATTTTTAATTTCTTCAGTAATTTATTCTCAGTTTCTAGAATTAATCTACCATCTGTCATCATCGTGTTCTCTATTTTTTCTATCTCATTGATTGTTTCTGATAATTCAATAACTACTGACTTTGTACCTTTAGCCTCATCTTTTCGACCTCTATTTTGGTTAATTAGTTCTCTAATTTGTTTTTGAATTTCATCTCTTCTGGCTCTACAGAGTTGTGCTTGATCTCTTACTTTCTTTTGCTCATCTAATTTTTCTTTTATAGAATCGCGAATTTCTTTGCTCTGTTCCTGTAAAGCATTCCTTGAATCAGCTGCTCTACGCGCATCTTCATTAAATGAATTTCTTTGTTCTTTCATTCTACGAATCTTAGTTTCCATGGCATGCAATCTTGTTCTAAGGTCATCCTCAGGCTTCTGCTGCTCATCTTTCACATAACGCCGAGACAGGAACCCTTCTTCAATGAAACTACTCAATTCATAGACCTAATAATGATGTGAAAAGAGGTAATATAGGTGAAACAATTGCTATTCCCGCACCTACTAGGAAGATTGCACCAATTGAGATACGAAGTCTAGTAAATAAATCAGCTCTATTTTGTACGGTTAAAACTCTGCCACTAAGGAGATTTCCATCTTCGTCTTCCAGTCTGATAGTCACAGTAGCTTCACCGGTTTCTTCAGGAAGTAAACTCTGCCATACAATTTCAGTTGATTTAATAATTTGTGGCAACTTCAGGACAAACGAATTGTTATCAATTTCATTCAATAATCCACTACATGAATTTACCTTTAATTTGTAAACACACTCCGAAGGACGAAAATCTGGAGTTTGAATTTTAAGAATTAAATTTATTGGCTCGGGACCCTTATTCAGCACATAAGCGAATAAATTTGCTTGTCCAACTACTAGATTCTCCATATCAACATCAAACCAAATATCATGATTTAAGCCAGTATCAAGTTTCATTCGTAATCTGTCATGAAGCCTAAAAAATGAAGCACATCTATCTCTGGCTCTAATAATAAGACGTTCCCAAGTTTCTTCACCGAGTTCGGGATGACGAAATAGTTCATCTATTGATTCGAGAGGCATCATTAATCCTAGTTCAGAACGGAAATCTTCTTCATCCAAATATCCCGCTCTCCTTAAGTGTAGTAAATGGAGGAGTTTTTCTTGTAATTCAGAAATATTATTACCAATATTTACAGAGTGTTGAATAGAACGTAAATATTCAGAAATTCTGACTGAAAGAAGAGGGTCTACATGCGCACTAATTACATCACTGAAAGGTCTTTTTAGTAACGCAGGATGTATTGGGGGAGAAAAGGAATCTAACATCCCCCAAGTTTCGCATGTATTAAATCTTGAACGGTTGGAAACCATATGAACCCCGTGTCCTGACAAGAGAAAACCCGTTGAAAATGATAGAAGTACGGAATTTCCACTGACAAAGTCTGAAAATTGTAAACTAGAAAAAAGGAAGATTCCAGATAAAAACATGAGGAATGTAGTTGCTATTACCTGTCTAAATGAACCCTCGATTGTTTCTTTCATTTCAGCATAACCATGTGCGCTCTTGAAAGTAAGACCCGTTTTGGTAAGATATTCTGATTGTAGATTGAATATTCTCCTAGTTAACGATAATAGTAGCAAAAGTAAACCAAGAAGACCTAAATCAGCAACTATAAAGAAAAAAGCAAGATAATACAGGCCTATTTCAATAGTAATATCAAAAGGAATTACTGGAAGGACATGATTCACCCACCAATCTGGTTCGGAACCTGTGAATGATTCTGCAAAACCATACAAGATAATTACTAGTATCGGGATAATTAGCACGAATCTTGCTCCTCTGCTGATGAACAAACGATCCAATTTGACAAGATTCCTTTCATACTCTTGTAACCTTTCAATATTCTCTAAATCATGGTTCTTATGATTAATATTTTCTCCTTCGGAATTGAAAGTGGGGGCTGAAGGAACAACGGAACCTTCATCATAAAGACTTTCGAAATCATCTACTATATCCATAAACTATCCCTATTCTACTCTAACAATTAACTTGAAACTTAGTTCCCTTGAAATACTAATCTCAGCATTATCACAATAAATCTTACCCGACTTCTTGATCAATTTAGAACCGACTTTAACTCCTATTTTTTCTAATGTTTTAATTGCAACACCACTGGAATAAATTAATTCAATAGATGCAGGAGTATCTTCAGGTAGTGCTGAAACAGGTAAAAGTGTATTTTTTGTACTAATTGCCAAACTTCTATCTACTATTGGTATCATGTTTCCATCTTTATTCCTTTCAGGATAACCTAACATTCTATCTATAGATGCTTCCAAATCTTCATCGATACTATGTTCAATTTTACAAGCAACAGAATCTACATCACCATCAAATCGGATAATATCCGATAATAAAATCTTCAACAATTCCTCCCTTCTCTTTATTCTTGAAGCATGTTTAAAACCTTCAGAAGTTAACCTAGATCCTTTGTAAGGAATATACGTTATGTATTCTCTAGAAGAAAGCCTCTGAATCATTTCAGTTGTTGATGCTGGACTCACTCCCATCATTTCTGCTAATCTTGTGGTTCGAACTATTTCACCAGGTTGTTTAGTGTGAGCTTCAAAAATTCTTTTCAAGTACATTTCTTCGAACTCGCTTAATTCTGACATGAAAACACCTCAACCAACTTTTGCTAAAAACTCAACTCTACATGCAGGACAACGTGACCTTACAGGCCTCTTGTTAAGAGCAACTCTAAGAGTTTGTTCACATTGTGGGCACGACAATAAATCGGTCATAGAAGATGAAGTTACTACAGATTCGGTAACTTCTTCAATTGATTCTTCAATTGACTCCTCATTTGATTTCTCGTCAACTTGCAACTGGGAAAATTGTGTAGAGCATGCAGGGCATTTAACAGCACCAGTATGATCCACTGGAATATTGAGCCTCTGATTACATGAAGGGCATGAGACTTCTTTCTTCAAATCTGTAGATTTCTTTTTTTGAGAATTATTATTCAAGAAGTTACCTCTAAATAATTTAGAATCTGTAGAAGGAGTACTCTGTGAGATTACTCTATAAATCACTAAAACAGTCATTACAATAGCCAATCCTGAAAGAGAACCGTAAATCGCTGCATAGATACTAAATGGGAGTTTGAAACTATTACTAGCAGCATTATCTATTTCAACAGATGCCTGTTTTGATGTTGTTACATCTTCCATAATCCAAAAGAATTCTATATCAGTAGTTTGATAGAATTCCCAAGATGAGAAATAAGCATTTCCTGTAAATGAGCCACCGGGCATAATTGGAGAGATTGAGATTTCATCGAGAACTAAGTTATTTGCTACAGCTACAATTCTCAATATACCTGCAGAAGATTCAGAGGTTCCAGAATTTTCTAAAGTATAGTTGATAGATAATGAATCACCATAAGATATTGAAGTTGGCGAAATATCTGAAATGACGATAGAAGGAACTACCAGTGGAGGAATTATTTCAGTTACTAGTTCTGCATCGCCATTTAGAGGGAGCCAGCCATTCGAACTCACAGTAATCTTCAATCTATTCGCATCAGGTTGTCCAAGATTAAAATTAATTATCCTCTGTCCAGGATTCATTTCTATTGAAATAAATTGGTACTCTATATATTCGGTACCAGACTTCATAAACACTTGAACATCAACACTACGATTAAGGCCCGGGCTTAGAAAAACCGAAATATCGATATTTAAACCTCGTTGTAAACTCCAAGATTTTTCTTCTATTAAAATATCTATATTCTGGGAATCCCTAATTTCAACTTTTGAAGTGCCATTTAATGAGATATCAATACCGCCATTCATAGATGAAACACGCCATTCAATATCCAAACTACCTGATAATAGAGGGATGAAACTTGCTGCAACATCTCTACTAGAACCTGGAGAAATTACGATATAATCACCAATAACTAAAATGGTGCCGTCTTTCTTACTCAATTCTAATCTGACTGAGTCACTAGTAGAGCCTTTATTGTGTACAAGAATCGAAGCTGTCAATTCGTCACCAACATGTACCGGTTGTCCTATAATCACAATCTCCTCAGAACCAGCAGAAGAAAAATTGACTGGATTAGGACCAATTCGTACCTCTAAAATCTCACTTTCTGCTGTACCATCAACTTGTAACTTACATAGAACATATCCTTCAATTACAGGACCAAAGGAAATTTCAACATCTGTAGTAGAAGTATTACCAGATAGAATACCTGAATGCCCACCATACCATTGCCCTCCGAAACCAAAACTAAAACTCCAACTACCATCTTCAGAAGAAAGGTTAGAATTAGAGACTGGAATTTTAAGTGAAATGTAATCGCCGTCTGACGCAGATTCATTTCCTAAATTTTCCATTGAATTACCATCAAGATATTCTACAGACCAAGTATTATCATCTGAAATTGAAAAGTTACTATCTTGAGCAGACACATTGGTAGAAAAAAATACTAAAGAAATTGATAAAAGCAAAAAAACCTTCAAACAAGAAACTGTTAATGTTCGGGTCATTGGTAACTACTCGACAAGAACAACCGTATGAATGAAACCCCTCTTCAGGGTCACATAGTGACCTTTATTGATACCTTTCGTTAGCCCCATACAGAATGAACACTGATGAACTTCTCGATGTGACTCCTGAGGAGATGGCGAAATCACTTCTAGCCAGGAGGCAATTGCTAAAACAACAATTGCCGACTGTAATTAGAACATTAGAGGCTGAAGAACAAAATCTTGCACCTAAGGCTAAAAAAGCACTAGAAATGAACAAAAATATCAATTCCAAGGTAAGTAAGCTGAAAGAAGAAAGAAATAATGCTCAGAAAAATGCAAATGAATTATTAAAAATAGTCAAAGAAAGTAGAAAGAAACTCATTGAAGGCGATGGAATGATCAATCTAGATCCTGTATGGAAAAAAGAAAAGATGTTCGATGAGATTGAGGAAATAGAAAAGAAAATAGAAACCTCTGCGTTGGATCATAAAGCGGAAAGAAAATTGTTAGATAAAAGAAAAAAATTAATAGAAGAAAATGATAAATGGCTTAAACAAAGAAGGGAATCCAACCCTGATATGGTGACATATATCGATGCTAGAAGGGAAATGAATTCATTATATAGACAGGCTGATAAATCACACAGAAAAATGCTTGATGGTGTTGAAAAGGCTCAACCACAGCATGAAAAGCAACAAAAAATTAGAGATGATTTACGCGAGATTAGAAGACAATTAGATAGGGCAAGAGAATTGTTGACACAATCAGACAAAGCGATAGAACACTGGGAAAGAAGATTAGAAAAAGGGTTTGGAGATTTAGGAGAGGGTTTCAACGATCTTTTATCAGCTCAAAGAAAGGTTGCAGAAGGAGGAGATTCCTCCTTTGCTAGGAAAAAAAAGAAAAAAGATACAGCAAAAAAAATAGCTGATACCAAAAAGGAGGAGGAAGAATGAGTGATTCGGAAACTCAAGAAGGTTTTTTTTCTGATTTAGAGGAAATGTCTCATAAAGAAATTGAGCAGTTATTGAAAAACAAAGAACGTGAGATTAAGATTATTGAAGATGAGCATAATTCCTTGAGAAATGAAAGAAGGAATCAGGTTGAAATCGTAAAATCATTACGTCAAGCGGTTGGAGAAAATGAGGCAATTAGTGCAGAAAGGAGAGAGTTATTGAAAAAGTTTCATCAACATAGAAAATCTGCTGAAGATGCAAGGAAAAAAAGAGATTCTGTAAATTTATCTATTCCACCCCCGTCGAGTATTTTGGCTGAATGGATGTCAGAGACACATCAAAGATTAGTTACAATTGATAATGATTTAACAGCGGTACCTACACTCCACAGAGAAATTGATATGTTCAAGAGATTTTTTGAACTTCAAGCAGCCTATACAAGAAAACAAGAATCAGAAAGATTTCATGAAGATTACGTTAATCAGATAAAAGAAATAAGAATAATCACTAAACAGTTAGATGCTACCAGAGATGGAAAGGCTGAAAATCAGAATGAGGAAACATTTTCTCCGGACAGAGAAGGGACTCACAGTAATGCAAATCGATCGGACGTAAGGAAAATAAGTAAACTAATTAAGAAAATAGATTCACAATTAGATAAGATTACTGAAGAAAGGAAGGAACTTAGGAAAGAAGCAAAACGTCTTCAAAGTTATCTCAGACTGACTAGTAGCAGAGGAAAACCGATAAAACTTTCAGAAGTTAAGGATAGAGCGACAAGTGGAGACTCCCTAAACACTCAAGAATTAGGTGCACTATTACGTACAGGCGGCCTTGAAGAATTAACAAAAAGTAATTCAAATCAAACTAAGAAAAAGAACCTAAAGAAAACCAAAGGCAAAAAGCAAAGAAGAAAACTTGGAGTTGCTAGAGGAGGAGCAAGATTAGGTTCACGGGTTTCGAAACGAGATGATTGAGCAGTTGGCCATTTTACATCCTTCCTATGCCCTTATATGAGGGTATGAGTTCGGATATAACACAGGTGTTTGTAAATGATGGATTTCGATGAGGTCAGAGGTATTCTCGAACCTAAAAGTACGTCATTAGATCGGAAACTTTCAGAATTTCGTGAAGATCGAGATAGTTGGAATTCAAAAGTTAAAAAATATTTGATAGAAAGAAATGAAATTAATAGGCAAGTTAAGGAATTGATTACAGAAGTCCAGAATCAGAAAGTCATTCGAGATGAAGCGAATTCCAAAGTTAAAGAATTAAAAATAATCCGAGCAGAACGATCTACCGTTTTGAAGCAATTACGAGCAGAACTACAAGAAAAGAAACCTATGGAAACGCAGAATAAAGCTGAAAAAAAGGATAGGAAAAGAAATGAAAGAGCAATTAGAAATGATATTGAAAAGATGGATAAAAAGTTTAATTATGGACATTTTCAAGGAAAAGAGAGGAACTTTGAAAGGCAGATGAAGAAGTTACATCAAGAATTGAAAGAAGTCAGACAACAAAAGAAGGAAAATAAGTTCTCGGAATTAGAATCAGAAATTAGAAAGGCCGCGAAATCTCAAGAAGAAGCACATAAATTGGTTGAGGAAGCAGTAACTACTGCTCAAGAATCACATGATTTAATGATTGAACTGTCTGAAGAAGTCGATAGACTTAGAGCAAAAGCGAATTCATCACAAGAAGGAGTGATTCGTTCAAAAAGAGAAGCAGATCTATTACATAACAAATATGTTGTTTCATTAAGAAGTATTCATTCAATTCAGGACCTGTTCAAGGCAATGAATGCACAAGAGAAAGATACAGATGATGATGATAGTAGCAAATTAGAAGTCACTGACTTGATGTCTAGGTTGATGTCGGGTGACACACTCTCAACAGACGAATTAATGGCATTACAGAGAAATTAATTATTTTTGGTAAATTTTACCACTTTGACTGTGTAATATTTTTTGTTCACCATCTTCAAAATTAATCATCCACGCAGGTATTTGGGCATATTCAAATTCTAATTCCAATGACTGAATGTCAACCCTCCACCATTCAAGCATAGTTGATCTTACCAAATCTGTTGCAGTAGACAAGTTCTCTTTTTTCCTGTAATCAAGAATCGGTTTGAGTCTTTCTTTAAGTGATTTAATTGAAAGCCAATTACTATCAGATGGAATTATTTTTTGTAGTTCAGGAGGATTTAACAGTAAATCTTCATTTCTAAAATGGTATAATTTTTCCATCCATGGATCTTCTACTAATACCCATTTTTTATTTTCTTCAATTGATTCAGGACCAACCACGAAACCATTAATCCTCCATATTTTAACTAAAATATATACTGGTATTGAATTAAACGATCCAGAAGGTTCAGTTTTTAGCCAATCGTCTAAACTAATGAGTGGTTTTAATGTTAGAACCTCTTTATCTCCATAATTTTCTGTATATTCAGTTATATTATCTAGTATTGGAAGTTCTTCAATATCTGAAGATTTAACGACCAATTCACCTCTTAGAACTGATTCTCCAACCCATCTGGATAATTTTTCTGGCCCCCAAAAGATGACTTTGAAATCCTTGGGTAGACTTTGTAGAATGAATTCAGGAATTTTCCTTTCACTAAGTATCCAATGACGAGTACCTGGAGCGTCTATTGCCCATCTTTCAATTTCATTTTTTGAGACTGACAATATGTCATTCTTCACATGCCAGATGTAAACTGAAGAACCATTAACATCATCTATATCCAACAATTTCTCTGCTTTACCTAAACATTTGAAACCATAAATATCATATTTGTCTGAGACAGATTCAAGGCTTACCGTTCGAGATTTAAGAATGGCTCGAACTATTTCTTCCATGTTGTGCGGAGAACATGTGACACTTCAAAAGAACTATAAAAAATATAGAAAAAATGTCAAAAGTTAACTATTGAGAATAAATCAAACATTCATTGAAAGTGATAATAATTCACTTTGTCCAGGGTCTAAAACACAAACTGCGCTAACTGGGAATGGTTTAGCGCAGGCAGCTCCCAATTGCCTATTCACTAGATTAACTTGATGAAGAGTCACATCAGGATGATTTTCTTTGATATCGGAAATATATTCCTTAGGACAATTTGCGGCTACTAAGACCATACGTGCGTCTCCCTTGGCACAAGCGCTTTTTGTTTGACGTTGTCCGAAAAGTAAATTTCCTGTACTAATTCCTTGTTTTAATTGTCTTGCTAAATCCATTTAAATTCCTCCTTATGCATCCTCTGGAATATAAAATAAATCAACACTTCCAGTACCTAAAGCAACAGGTTGACCAACAATAATATTTTCAGTAACACCCTTTAATTCATCTCTTTCACCAATTATTCCAGCTCTTAGAAGATGAGTTACTGTCACTTCGAATGCAGATCTCGCAAGTATACTATGCTTAGTACCGCTAACTCCGTGCCGACCTATAGCTCGAACTTCTCCTTCACTAGTCATTACATCAGCAACCATTAGCAGATGTCTAACGTCAACATCAAGTCCTGCACCTTCTAATGTCAAAAGCATTTCATTGATTATTGATTGACGTGCTGCTTCAATACCTAGATAATCATGTATTTCAGTAATATTGTTCGTGTATGTTCTCGACCTATCTACGCCAGCATACTCACTAACTTTAGATAAATTTGAACCGATAGTTGAGATATAGTACTCTCCAGTTTCAGCGTTTGGTCCCTGAACATTTGCTCTCATAATATCAGGAAGTCCTTTCAATCTCAATTTCTTAATTTTCTCCTCTAATTGTAGAAGAGCCGTGTATGTTGGTGGATCTGTAGACAGAGTTGCGAGTTCTTCCTCTTTAGTAACGCCTGGAATAATTTTCAGAGTTTTAGGCTTGTCATCATTATCTGCTTGAACAAATAATCTTAATGCCCTAGATAATTTATCTCGCACCTCGGCTCCATTCATTTTCTTAACTCGAAGATTTGCATTATTCAACGAAAGAATAATGTGTCTCTGAGTAATATCTACATCAATACTTGCTATATCACGTGTAGTTGTAGTTTCAAGCCCAGCTGCAATTTCCTGAACTAGTTTTTGATTAGTTCTAAGTGGCTTCCCTTTAGCATTATTCTCATCGAGATAAATCCTCATTGTAGGGGTTTTTGGAATCTTTCTAGCATCAACAATCTCAATAATTCTAGGTAGACCTTGTGTGACGTTAACAGTAGCAACACCCGCATAGTGGAATGTTCTCATGGTCATTTGAGTCCCTGGTTCTCCAATTGATTGAGCAGTAGTAATTCCCACAGCCTCGTGGGGATCAACTCTAGATCCTTTGAGATGCTCATTTGCTGAAGTCACTACTTTCTTAGCTTTCGCAGGTGTAATTTTTGTTTCACCCCTAGCAATTAAAGCTTCAACAAGGTCATTTATAATTCTAGGAGACATTGGAGTATTCAATTCCACAGATGCATCTGTTAATTTAGAATAAATTTCTGATTCGACATCTACATCTCTTAAAATTTGTACCATTTTAGAATCGGTATCATAAGTTTGGATTGGTAGAGCCGTTCTCTTGGAAGTTCTACTTCTCCTCAGAGCTTTTCTGCGTAATAATGTCTTATCAATTCTTGCTGCTGCTCTTTGAGCAGCTTTAGATGAGCCAGCCATTACTTCGAAGATTTTTGTCGCAGTACCGGAGTCAGTACCACATATCTGAGCAATTTGTGAGGAAGTTAAAACTTTAACATCATCCCATTTTTTATCATCTGCAAGTTTATGGGCATATTCTTCTTCAATTCCTAAGTCCATCAATTTCTTCTTTGTTGCACTCTTTACTACCATTATTTAGCACCCCCCAAAGCATCATCTAAAACTTGGTTTACATCGAAAGGTTCCCCCTTTCTGCTTCTTGCAGGATCAACTTTGTCTTCTCCGTATTCGAACTGAATTATTCTATCAGCAGTATTTCTAACAGAACGCATATGGTCGTCTGCAACCTTCAAATCATCCATCGCATTAATTAATCGACGTTGCATGTATCCGGACTTAGAAGTACGGACCGCTGTATCGACTAAGGATTCTCTACCAGAAACTGAAAGCATGAAGAACTCTGTAGGTTCAAGACCCCTCTTGAATGAGGAAGATACGAAACCTTTCTCTTGAGCTCCTTTGACACCTCTCATAAAGTGAGGCAAGACTCTTTCTTGATATCCTCTTTCTAATCTTTTACCTCTAACTTTAGGTTGACCTATGGAACCTGCCATCATTGCTAAGTTATCCATAGAACCTCTTGCACCTGATGTCGCCATCAGAACTGCAGAGTTATCGTCTCCAAGAGCTTCCTTAGCAACTTTACCAGATTCAGCTTTACCTGAGTCTAATATGTTTAGAATATTTTCTTCTAAAGTTTCCTCAGCAGTTCTACCTGGCCTTGTTTCATATCTACGACCATCCTTACCGAATTTTTCTAATTCTACATTCACATCTTCACTAGCTTTATGGTTGATTTCAGCAATAGCAGCTTTAGCTTCAGGTGGTAGATCTTCATCATCAATTCCTGTTGTGAAGCCCATTGCAGTACAGATAGCAATAGTCATTTTTGTCATCCTATTGATGAATTCTGCGCCCACTTCTGAACCATGAGTTTGAACAACTGCATCGAGTAATCTACCGTCTTCAGCTCCAATACCTCTCTTGTCAATCGTTCCGCTAACGTTACCGTCAGAGACTTGTACATGATCACCTGATCTACTTGTATATTCCAGATTAAAACCTTCGGGTACAATCAAACTTAAAACATCAGAACCTCGATATCCTCTGACCCCATCCTCTTCTCTCAATTCAGGTAAATCACCATCCCAGGCTACAGATCCGAGAATCTCGATTACCAATTTTTCCGGAAGAAGCTTCTTGCCATGTGTCAATAGATAAGAACCGGATATATGGTCATGAATTCCTCCTATAACAGAACCTCCATATCTAGGTGTGATAATGTGTTCTTGAACACGCATCAAGATTTTAGCTTCCGCTCTAGCCTCTTCTGATTGGATTACGTGAAGATTCATTTCGTCTCCATCAAAATCAGCGTTGTAAGGAGTACAATCAGCCAGATTGAATCTGAAGGTCTTTCCTTCCATAACTCTAATCTCATGAACCATCATCGACATTCTGTGTAATGATGGCTGACGGTTGAATATGGTAACATCTCCATCTATCAAGTGCCTTTCAATGACAACACCAGGTTTTGGATTTCCGTCTCTGTCAATTGTACTCAATCTGTCTTCTACATCAGTCCGGTATGATTCCCCATACTCGTCTTCAACTGATGGGCTACCACAATGTGGACAGTTAACTTCCAAATGCTCAGGATATTCATCATCAGGATTGGAATGTTCCCATGCCCATCTACTGTGTATCAAAGCTCTTGGATCATCTGAAGGAAGATTTTGTCCTTTCATTGGACCTTCACTTTCTTCACCTCTCAGGTTACACAATGTCTTCTCTAAATCAACTCCCCACTCTTCTTCTAAATCACCAATTGAATTACGCCTCATTTGCCTCTTTAGTTCCAAGCCAGGAAGGAAATTGGGGGCAGGGAGAACTTGATTTAAGTCCGGCCTGTAACCTGAATAAGGCTCATCCTCACTACCTGAGTGGCAGTCAGAATTCATACATCTGAATCCAGCCCAAATATACTTCGTCCTATCAGTAATTCTGACTCTTAGAGTATCTCCTCTAATAATATAATTAACACCTGGATGGACATCTGGACCTCTCAAAATCATCTGTCGTAATTGTTCTCTATTTCTGTTAGTAACTCTTACAGGAACTGTCAGTTCTTTAGCAGTTTTAACAGGAATACCTACTTCGTTAATACCTAAATTAGGATCTGGAGATATTACGGTCCTAGCACAGAAATTCACTCTCTTACCTGATAAGTTGGAACGGAACCTTCCTTCTTTACCCTTCAGACGTTGTGTAAGGGTCTTCAAAGGTCTTCCAGAGCGGTGACGCGCTGGAGGAATTCCACTTGTTTGGTTATCGAAATAAGTAGTACAATGATACTGCAACAATTCCCATAAATCTTCAACAATCAATTGTGGTGCTCCAGCATCACGGTTTTCCCTGAGTCTCTGATTGATTCTTAGAACATCTACTAACTTGTGAGTCAAGTCGTCTTCTGAACGATCACCACTGTCTAGCGTGATTGAGGGCCTTACTGTAATCGGAGGAACGGGGAGTACTTTCATGATTGTCCATTCTGGGCGGCTAGAATCTTTATCCATTCCAATGAATAATAAGTGTTCATCTGGAATCCTTTCCAACCATTCCCTGATATCTCGAGCATTCAACTTATGTTCTCCCTTATTTTCTTTCTTTTCCTTAAATGTCGAAGGTTTATCAAGAATAATTTTCCCTTGTTCAGAACCACAATGCATACAAATTGTTCTCTTTTTACTAGAACATTCTTTTTCTATATCTTTGATTATTTTCTTAAATTCCCTGGAACCAACGCCATGTTTAATCATCACGTCCTTCACTCTATCTCGATAATAATCTTGTTCGGATTTTTCTGGATCTAGAGGGTGAGAGTTAGCCTGACTATGTAACAAAATATTACTACAGGAATTACATGTAGACTTCAATGCCATTTTTATTAAATCAGTAAATCCAATGTGCATTACAGGTAATTCTAATGCTATATGTCCAAAGTGGCTAGGGCATTCTTCATGCTTATTTCCACAGGTTTCGCACCTGACTCCTGGGTCTATAACACCCATTTTAGGATCCATCAAACCTTGCTTGTATGCATGACCATCATCCCTGTATGTGTCAGCGGTCTTTACTTCAACAGCTGACATTTTACGAATTTCATTTGGCTCTAACAGTCCGAATTTTATTGATTGAATCCTCTTAGGGATTTTCGCTGCGTCTCTAGCACTCATTTTCTGTCCTCCAGTTCAAGTCTCATAGCAACCCCGAGACTTTTCATTTCGTCCAAAAGAAGCTTGAATGCATATGATGTTTGTACATTATGAACGTCCGCTCTATCCCCGCAAACAGGACAAACTGTAGTTCTTCGTTTCCAATCGAAGTAGGCTATGTGACCACAGCCTTTAGTATTACAGACCATTAGATTCCAACCATCAGATTCATCAAGTAAACGATCTTTAATCACCATTGATGCACCATGAGAAATCAAGCAATCACGCTCCATCTCACCAAATCTCAATCCACCTTGACGTGCACGTCCTTCGGTAGGTTGTCTAGTAAGAATCTGAACTCTTCCACGACTTCTAGCGTGTAATTTACTGCTAACAAGATGATGTAACCTTTGGTAATAAATTACACCAACGAACACATCTGCAGGGAACTCCTCACCAGTCTCTCCACTAATCATAATTTCTCTGCCTGTGTGGTTGTATCCATTTCGTAAAAGTCCTGAACGCAAAGATTCTTCTTTTTCACCGGTAAACGCTGTACCATCAATTTGACGTCCTTCCATTGAACCAACTTTACCACCAATCATTTCCAAAACGTGGGCCACAGTCATCCTTGACGGGATAGCATGTGGATTAATCAAGACATCAGGGACGACACCATTCACGGTAAATGGCATATCTTCCTCATCAACCAGTCTTCCGATAATACCTTTTTGACCATGTCTAGAAGCAAATTTATCTCCTAATTCTGGGATCTTGTTAGTTCTTAGTGTGATTCTGACTAATCTTCCAGAATCAAGAGATTCGGTTACGAATACATTATCCACCCATCCGTATTCGCCATTTCTAACCATCATCGAAGATTCGCGACGTTCCTGGGCTTGTAAGAACGCCCCAGCAGATTCTTCAAGGAATCTTGGAGGACTTGTTTTACCTACTAGTACTTTGGCGTCAGGAGCTCCACTAGTCAAAAATTCTTCGGGAACTGGTAAACCATCTCTCTCAAGGTGAGAATAACTATTGAATGATTTTAATCCCTTAATTTCGTCTAAGCCGGTTCCTGGAACTTCAATTCTTTCTTCCTGCCCACCAGGGAATCTCTTATTTTCTGCATTGTATGTTCTGATGAAAGATGAACGGCCAAGTGAACGTTCAACTGATGCTCGATTCATAATCACTGCATCTTGCATGTTGTAGCCATGATGGCTCATGATAGCAACAACGAAGTTTTGACCTCCCGGCCTTTGTTTAAATCCTGTAGATTTCATTGCTCTAGTTCCAACAATCGATTGTTGAGGATAATGCATGATATGTGCTCTGGTATCTGGACGTAGACGATAATTTGAACTTGGGAGACCGAGGCTCTGTTTGACCATAGCAGTACCTCCAGTAACTCTAGGAGTAGAATTGTGCTCAGGATATGGAACCAGAGATGCACAAACTCCAAGAATTAATTGTGGATCAATTTCAACGTGAGTATACACAAATACCTTATTCTGTTTAGTTTGTTGAGCTGTTAACTTTTCAATATCTTCTTGATAATAGTTCAGAGGAACTGAGAACTCTTCTGTAACAGTTTCACCATTGGGTAACTGAACTTCAGCACTTAATTTGGCCTCTTTCTTATTTTTCATATCTCCAAGATTTATCCACTCAACTTTAGCTGGGTTAATCGGACGAGAATATTTTGGAGAGAACTCTGGTAAATCGAATGGCCTAGGTGCAACTAACAAATCTTCTTCTTCTTCAGCATCAACCCATTCAATTACTCCAGTATTCACTAGGTCATTGAACGTAAGTTCACCTGCTCTTAAGCCATCAAGAGTACGTTTGGTTAAAACTAGATTTCCTTCTTCTAATACCAACAGAGGTCTTAAAATTCTACCTCTATCAGTATTGATGTATACATCTTTGTTCTCAGAATCGTGCCTAATACTTACTTCTGGCCTGATTCTTCCAGAGCGGCGGCGGCGTTTGAACTGAGAAACCAATTTATTAGGTCTCTTGTGCAAACCAAAAATATCACCATTAACGTGAATTCTTGAACCATCGGCCCAACCAGCAGGTGAATCATCTACTCCTGCTTCTTTGAGTAGTTCTTTGACCTCAGATTCAGCGACTTCTTCGGAAACATCGATCATTTGTGCGGCATTTTTCACTAACCCACAGTTCTGTCCTTCAGGAGTTTCGTTTGGACATAGTCTACCCCAGTGAGTTGGGTGAAGATCTCTCGCTTCGAAATGAGGTTGACTCCTGACTAATGGGCTAGTAACTCTTCTCATGTGAGATAATGCAGCTAGGTAAGTCGTCCTATCCAATAATTGGCTGACTCCTGAACGGCCACCAACCCAGTTACCTGTGGCTAATGCATGCATAATTTTTGAAGTCAGAACATCAGGTCTTAAACAAGCATTAATTTTCAAATCTCTTTTTCTGTTATGGTGTCTTTCCAGTTGATACTTAAGATCTCGAGCTAATTGCTGTAAACTAACACGGAATAAATCTTCAATCAAATCACCAGCAAGGCGCACTCTCTTGTTAGCATAATGATCTTTGTCATTAGGATCTCTATTAGTGATTGCCATTTCTAAAACTTGACGGACTATCCTGCCAAGGAAAATTGCTTTCTTCTCACGTGCTTCACTAGTAGCACCTAGGTGAGGCAATAGTTCTTTGTCCAACATATTCTGTATTCTAGATTCACGATACTCTTTCTGTTGACCATGTGCAAATTTTTTCTCTAACCAAGCAATTGCTTCTTCAGTATTCTCTACACCATATTCTTCATTATCCTTAACATCGTTAAGATTTGCTACAGTATATTTCATTGCTTCTACTGGACCTGCAATAGCTGCGAAAATCTCTCTGTCATTCTCCATCCCTAAGGCCCTCATCAGTAGAACCACAGGAATAGCAGCAGTACCTGCACTAGGAATCTTTACCATTAGCATTCCATCTCTTCTCTTTTCTACATTGAGAGGTTTTCTAACACCGTCTTTCTGGGAAAATATCTTTGCTACCTCTGTTTCATGAGCATATTTTTTATTCTTCTCAACTGTGACTCTGTTAGGAGCCAGATCTTCCATAGAAATTAGGACTCTCTCTGTACCGTTGATTATGAAGTAACCTCCAGGATCCATCGGATCTTCACCGAACTTTCTCAAAAGAGTTTCATGATATTCAGCATCATCAGCAGATGTGTAAGGAGATAATTTCCTAGGTGAATCTTGAGTACCTGCTATATGATCAGGGTGTAAGTTACATCGTGCAGAACGAACCATAATTGGGAGATTCCCAATGTGGACACTTGATTCTTCTACAGATCCATGTGTTTGTCCGGGCTCAGGAGGAATATCATCTCGATAGATAACGAAATCCATATAGATTGGCGAGAAATAGGTCAATTTCCTAATACGGCATTCCAAAGGAGTTGCAGGGTGTTCTGCGCCATTGGCCTCTCTAATAGTCGGATTTCCAAGTCTCAATCCTTTCAAACGAACATAAATTTCCCTCTCTAACACGTCTAGTTTAATGGCACCTCCGCCATCTTTGCCACCGGGTATTGAATCAACTGGTTCATCGGTACCAACACGAATGTTACGAACTATTTGTTCCATACGACTTTTCCGTCCTTCACCACCAAGTATTGTGTCATTGTATGACATCAATTGATGATTAACTAAACTTCTTCTTTGAAAATAACTTTCTACAATTTCTTTCATACACTCAACTCCTAAGTACTCTCCACAATTAGACGGAAAGCAGTACTAGAACCTGCAGACCTACTATATCTGATAATTTTTACAACTCTGTTTGTTAGCCAACCAGCAGGAAGTTCGGAATTGTTTAATTCCTCTAATTCTTTGATTGCTTGAATTGCAGGGTCTGTGATTAGAACCTTAGGGAGCAATTCTTTTGCTAACCTGGTAGTGCCATCATATTCTGTTTGTAACATATCCCATGGAGCAAGTTGTGCTTCCTCTTGTTCGACAGGGACGAGCTCATGGTGTGGAACTAAGAAGTGATTGAGAACATTGAATCTATCCTCTCCTTGTGGTATATCATCATCAAGAATAGACTTTCTTGAAATTGTAATTCTTCCACTTCGACTCCTTTTCCTTGAAGCCATTTGTTCCCGAATGATCCCCATGATGTTCTCTAACTCGTCATCACCAGTTTCCAAACCAACTTTCTTAGCAACTTGGTCTACAGTCATTCTCTTGATTGCATCCATGTTGGCATCGTCAGCAAGTCTATGGGCATGTTCTTCTGAGACACCCAGCTCCATTAATCTCTTTTTCGTTGAACTTTTTACTGCCACATCAAACACCATCATCCAACAAAAAACATGGGCTTGCGAGCAAGAAAAGGACTTCTCAGCATCAAATAATTAGATTATTTTGATACTATCCTCGACTATGTCACAGGCCCATAGCATATGCTGGGCTGTCGCCGGACTGAGGGGGTATTTATGAATCTGATGGTAGAGGCATGGCTACCACTGGACGGGGGGTGCAGGTTAGGAGTTCCCAATCGGCAACCTCAAAGCAGAGCAGTCAGACATAAACGTTTTGAAAAAAAATAGCGAAAAAGGAGATTAAATCTATGAACTTGGGTGAAAAAAATAATCCAATAACCGAAGTCAAAAAAGTACAATTAAGTCTGCACAATGGAGAGACTGTATCTCTTAGAATCCCTAAATCGGTTTATCCCCCCAGAGAAGACTCGATGTTAATGATGGAAATTTTAGAAAAACTGAACCCCAATGGGATTGCAATGGAAATCGGATGTGGTTCGGGCTTACTGAGTATAGCGTTAGCAAAACATAACTGGATGGTGGAATCCTGTGACGTGAATCCATTTGCGATTTCTGCGGCAAAAGAAAATTCTCACTCTGCTTCAGTAGCAGATAAAATTAATTTTACAGAATGCGGATTAGGCGATAATGAGTTTAATATTCCAAAGAACACTAAACTATTATTTTGGAACTTACCATACCTCAATCCGCCATCAATAGGTGAACCAAGATTAGATTGGATCGAAGAAGTATCCCTGTCCGATTTAGAAGGAGACGGCTGGGGTCATAAGTTAGTAGACTTTTTAGAAGAAAACGTTTCAATTTTAGAACCAGATTTATTAGTAATTTTACTACAGAGGAAATACCCTCTTAGCCCCAGTAACACAGAATATTGGACAAAATCTGGTTGGTCTCACAGAGTTCTAAAGGAATCTTGGATTCACGATGAAAAATTAGAAATTGTAGGATATTGGAAACCCGGTCAAGGAGTTCTTCCGACATTTATCGATGAGTGCGATACAACCATGGAAGAGGCAAAAAAATTACCACCGAAAGGTTGGCAAAGAATTTTAACTAACAATCAGATAAAAGGTAGAGGTAGGAGAAGTTCTATTTGGAAATCAAATAGTAAAGATATTGCTGGCACTTGGAATATCAGGAAGTCTATCTTAGACAAAATGGAACCTGGAATTCTACAAATTATTGTTGGAGTAAGGATTGCAAATGTATTGGGTCAATTCTGTAAATGGCCTAACGATATCTTAGATAGTTCGGGGAAGAAACTCGGAGGCATATTAGTTGAAATGGATAATAAAGAAGATTTTCTGAGAATTGGAGTTGGAATCAACAATTCATCTAAAAAAATAGACCAAGTAAAAACTGCAGGATGGAAGAAAAATAATCCAGATATAACGAAGCATGAGCTCATTAAAATGATTGATTCAAGCTTATCATCTCTATTTGAAGAGCATAAATTATTGAACAATTTCCCTCCACCAGATCAGATTGAAATTGAATCATGGAGAGGTCTTTCGAGGTTACTATCTAGAGGTTATTCGTTAGAATCAGATAAAAAGAAAATTAGAGTTACTGGGATTAGTAACAGTGGAAAACTAATTAAATTTAATCATAATAGTAATCAGGAAGTTGAAGATTTTGAGAAACTAAAATGGCTATTTTAAGCCCAACCTTTCACGGACTAATTTTATCTTACCTGAGGAGGTCAGAGTTTTACAATTGTCTTGTTGATTAAGCATTTCTTTTACACTCAGATAATGCTCTAATGGGACCTTTAGAATACCATAATATACAGATTCTTTCTTCTTGTAATCAAAAAGTTTCACAGGAATATTTTGTGTAGTATCCGAAAGAAAATCTTCACATTTATTCCTTGACATGCCTACAAAATCAAGTTGGAAACCTACCCACCGATGTTTTCCTCTAGCAGACTTTTTGACTTTGGGCACAATACATGGGAGAAAGTTATACTTAACGAATTAAACGGTTCGAAGATTTCCTACAACCCGCTGACGACGGCTACTATTCTGATACGCCCTAACATCTCATCACTAGAACGTGCACCAAGAAGAACTTGACAATCATCATCCAATAGAGAGATGAATTCTTCAGCGACTGTATTAAGTTGATAGATTGTCATATCTTGGCCGCCCTCAACCTGTATCCAACATCCCTTAGCACCTTCGACATTCAAATCTGAAAGTGGCGATCTAAGAGCGGTTTTAACTACATCCGATAGTGAACTTGTAGTACCAGAACCGACTAAAATTGTGGCCTGTCCTGAATGTCCAACAATAGTTCTGAAATCCATTAAATCAAGATTGATTTTTCCAACTTTAGCAAACGTAGAAAGTAAACCTTCGACTAGTTCTTCTATCCATCCTGCTCCTTTCTTCCAGTCGAGCTTTCTTTCTTTAGATTGCCATGATAGCCTCTCTAAGCTAACCTTGATACAAATATCTGAATGTTCATCTAATTCAGGATATGATTGTTCGGCTAAGTGATACCTGATTGGTTGTTCAGCAAAAGGAAAACCTACAATTGAAACAACTAAGCAATCTGATTCTTTAGCGAGTCTCGAAAATTCTGAAGATGCTCCTGAACCTACTCCTCCTCCTAGGCAAGTCATCAATACGACTAATTCTGCTTTGTCTAATAGCGGTTGTATTTCCTTCACTCCTTCACTTAATCTATGTTGAGCTAACATCGGCAGTGCGGCTGCACCTCTGGCTTCACCAGATGCATCAAGATGTAGGCAATGTGCTTCAGAACTTCCATTAAATGTGTTCTCATCAGCATCAATAAGTAATAGCTCTGAAAATTTAGAACATCTAGAATGGGCTCTTTCTGCCCAAATAGAGCCGAGACCACCGACGCCGACAATTAGCAGAGCACCTTGTTCCATAGCATTCAGAAAGATAACTAGTGTTTAATATAATTCAATCATAAGACAAATATCTACTATATTTCCGTCTTTCATCTCTTGCCCAAGCATTATCTGGTTCAATATCCAAAACCAAATTATAAAATTTAATTGCTGATTCAAAATCAGACAAATGTCTCCCATACATGTGAGCCAAAACATTCAGTACAGGAACGCATCTAGGATCCTCTTTGTACATCTTCAATAAGATTGTTTCTGCCTTGGTCAAATCCATCATTTCTATCATATCTTCTGCTTCATCAAGATCATTTAATTGGTCAGTAGAAAGGTTGTAAATATTCTTCCATGGGTGTTCCGACATACAGGTCTCGGAGGATTACTTTTGGTTTGAGTTTTATTGATGTTTGACTGCCTAAAATGAAGATTAAATTATGTAACTACGAAGGCACCAAACTGGAAGGTTAATATCCCTCTTTCAGGTGGCGAGGTATGTCCATAGGTGTGAGATATGAACAACATCAATCGCGTCAGCCGTCGGACCTTGGTTTTAGGTGTATTAGCGCTGTTTTTAGCAACTACAACACAAGCATACCACACAGGCATTGGAGGAGATTCCGATGGGGAAGGGGATGTGGCTCTAGCCGGCTGTACTTGCCATGCTGAAGAACCGGATAATTCAGTCACTGTAGTTTTGGATCACGTTCCATACCATTATGAAGCAGGTAAATCCTATCCGATGACTCTGCAATTGATTGGAGGTGCAGAAATAGGTGGAGCTCAGACAGGAGGCTTTGCCATGAGAGTGACACAAGGAACTCTTTCTGCAGGTGTTGGTTTTGAATCACATGTCCAAAATTGGGAAGATGAAGGGAGTACATTGACTCACACAGATTCTGGCTCAAAAACTGAAGACAGAAAATGGAACTTTGTTTGGACTGCACCTGAAACAGGCAATGGACCTGTTAACTTCTGGATTGCAGGTAATACAGTCAACGGAGATGCAATCCCATCAGCTTTAGACAGATGGAATAGGCTTACAGTCACTTTAGACGAAGGGGCAGACAATGGTCAAACTCGTATGTTGTTTTCAGGTAATGGCGAAATTGAACCACCGGCACCTAAAGAAAAACATGTTGATTTACACCACATGGGAGCAGCACTTAGAGCTCATTGGTTAGGTTTACTAGGATTCTTTGCTGTAATTATAGTCATCATCTTCTGCGGATTCTTCTTGAGATATGGATTCTCTAGAAACTACAAAGGAAGATCGAATCTACTTAGGTTAAGAATCAAACACGAAAGGAGAGGTGACCAGATATGAGAGATGATGTTGTTTTAGAATTACTCAAGCAAGTCAAGAAAGGGAAAGTATCTGTAGAAGATGCTCGTACTGCACTTGAAGGTGTTGAGCTTTCAGAAGAAAACTATCTTTCTGCAATTGACCATGGAGTCTTCAATGACCCAGTACCTGGAACTGTCGTAAGGTCGAGTCTGTCTCCCGCAGGAGATTCAATAATAGTTGTACTACTAGGTCTTTGGGGCATTGTATGGACTCTCTTTTGGGCAGGCTCACTAAGCTATGGATTATACAACCACTGGGATCAACAATTATTATCTTTATTTTTAGCGATGACATTAACAACGCTGATAATTATGGGCATTGTTTATCTCAGATTTGTAATGCCTGATTTAGTTATTATTAAGCACAGAAGAAATAAATATATCACTTCAAACGATTCTGAAGGATGGAAAAAATATGAGGTGTAGATAATATGAGCAGGAATTTTAGATTACGTCCTATTTCGGAGAATGAAGATTCTAGAGTCGAGGAGTCGAAACTTATCGATCGTAGAGATTTTCTAAGATATTCATTCAATACTGCTGCGGGAGGCATTACATTGGCGAGTCTTGGAAGCATAGGTTTTGCATCATTATTGATGGGGCAAGCAGACTCTGGAGGCGGAGATACTGCAGTAAGGTTTTGGGTTCCAACAGGTGCTGAAGATTCCGTTTGGTATGGAGACAGGCACCTTGAGCCAATGAGCTATGATTCCTTCGTTCAAGCTGCTGCCAGTAGCAATACAGGAATGGCTGGAGCACAAGGAGTTTGGTCAGGTATGCCGGTCAATGTTATTTACGTACCACATGAAGAAAACAAGACTTCTGCTCCCGCATCAAACAAACCAAGATTCCAATTCTTGGAGGGTTACAGTGATGGTGGAAAATATGTAGGTTCAGGATATGAAGTGGATGAGAAACCAGAATATTCGCCTTTATCGATTCATGATAATCTGATTATAGTATTCTCAAGGTGCCCTCATCTATGTTGTATCCCAGGTTGGCAACTAGTTGCTAATGATTATACAAACGATACTTGGGAAGCAGGAGGAACAGAATCAGGAGGTAACAAACTGTTCTGTATTTGCCATTCAAGTAGATTCGACCCTACCGCTATAGAGAAAAATAGTATGAGCAGAGGGACCCCTTTTGACTACATAGGAATTAGAAAAGTCGGAGGACCTTCTCCTAATGGGATGCCATTAATACCATTCGTACTTAATGGAGACATGATAGAAGCTTTACCAGATTTCGTAGACTGGTATGCATATTGCGCATGAGGTGAAAAATATGATACAATTTTGGTTTTTGTGGTTTTTTATAGCAATAGTAGTGATCTTAGTTGCATTCACTCTTAGAAAAGAGAGAGACGATATGCCTAGGAAAGATATTCTCAGAGCTGTAGAAACTAATGCTTCAGGAATGGGATTGGCAGAGAAGACCTTTTTGTGGGCTTTTTCTTGGCTAGATACGAGATTTAGAATCCAAGATTATTGGGGTATGAGTAAAAATGCATATCACAGTATGCATAGACAAATGCCATTGACCCATGCTGAGAAATACAAATTGAGGATTATTTGGTACTGGTATCCACTCTACTGTTTAGGAGGAATATCATTCCTTGCATTTATCATACTAGTAATTACTGGTACGGTACTAGGATTATATTATGTCCCGGGCGGAGAAGGTGATCCTACGCCAGCATATTCATCAATGGAATTTATAATGACTCAACTACCATTTGGCTACATCATCAGATCAATTCATCATTGGACTACACATTTCATGGTTGCTGCAGTTTTCCTACACATGTGTAGAGTATATTTCACAGGAGCATATAGGAATCCTAGAGAATTGAACTGGCTAATTGGTGTAGCATTAATGTTCTTTACAATTTTCTTCGGCTATTCAGGATACCTACTGCCATGGGACAGTCTAGCATTTGGTGCCGCTACAATCGGAATAAATATGGCTACAGCTACACCTCTAATTGGCGGATGGGTTGCTAAAGCGTTGTTCGCTGGAACCTCACTTTCTGGTCAAACTGTTACTAGAATGTACTTCCTTCACGTATTTATTTTGCCAGTGATTGTGACTACTCTAATTATTGCACATTTATTCATCGTCTGGGTTCAAGGAATTGCGGAGCCACATTAGGAGGTATTTTGAATGGGTATAATAGAAAGATTCGGCAGAATAGCGGACGTTTATGTCAGCGAAAGAGATAGCTTAATCGAAGGTGACCAAGAAAGAAGAAGGCCACACATGGGACACCCATTTTGGCCATCAGAAGTTCTTAGAGACACAATTATTTTTGCATCTATGATTGCAACTTTGGCATACTATTGTTGGTTAATACCTCCTCCGTTACACAGTGCTGCTGATCCTTTTGCGCAAGCTGGTTTCGTATTCCCTGACTGGTATGTATTATTTTCTTATGGATATCTAAGATGGGGAGAATATCTTCCATCATATACAATTCCTGCCGGACCAATTGGAGCATTTTTTGGTGCAGAATATATATTCTGGAACGCTGCTTGGTGGGGGGCTGCAATTACAGGCATCCCAGTAGGAATTCTTGCACTTCCACCATTTTTACCTGGTAGAGAAAAGAGAGGTGTTGAAGACCCATGGTTCGCAACTGCTGGAGCAGTATACCTTGCTCACGTATGGTTTATCTCAGTATTTTCGATAAATATTTTCCTAGAATTATATGCTAAAGATCTCAAGAATTATTGTTGGGCTGATTCTCATGGATACTTGTTCTGTGGAAGACAGGAACCTTGGACTGCAGAAATATTCAATGCAGTGCCTTGGATTCTTACTGGAATATTCTTATTTACTGTAATTTATTTTTCAGTGAGGAAATTTGGACTTAATGCCTTAGGTGCAAGACTGACCCCAATAATTGGTAGACAAATAGCAGTAGGTTCGGCAGTAGCTGCCTTCCTAATCTGTGTCGTCACATGGCCGATATATGAAGATGGTTTCTGGGATTATGGAGGCCTTGGAGCAATGGACGACATTAGTGAACTTGACAAATTACGCACTCAGCCTTCAGACACACTTCTTCACGTGGAAGAAGGGAATGTTTGGGCGGAATGGTCTGATGAATGTTTACCGTATGAGGATTCACAGAATTTGGTAATTTGGCAAACGCTGACACATGGAGAAGACCTCGCTGACTATTGTATTCTTCCCGCTGTTCATTGGGTCGACTGGGGTATCTATCAACCTACGAAGCAAGTAATCTTTGACTATTCTGGTGCGAATCAACATTCGGCATCTGAAACTGGGAGAAATGCCGCTTTTGGTGAAGAAACCTTTGCTGGATCAGAATCGGGTATCGAGGAAATATTCTTTACAGATACCCAAGTTTTCAATGTAGAAGATTTCGGAGTTGAAAGAGTACCGGCAGATATCGGTTGCAACTTTAGAACTACTGTAAGAAATGCTGGTGTTCATTCACAAACTCTAACTTTGACAGACTCTAACAGTAACACGTTGTGGAGTACAGTAGATGGTTCTTGTTCTGCTGACAGTATTTACTTAGATTCTGGAGAATCATACACATTACATTTCACTTCTACCAGTAATGATGTGAATTCATCTGTGAGTATGATAATGGATTACTCAATTACAGTTTTCCAACCACTATTACTAGGTGATGATGGAACTGCTATCTTAAGGTCAGAGACAAGCATGGAACCTTCAGAATTGACATCCATGATGGTGGAGAATCCCACTTATCACAAAAATCCAAAGAGTCTAGATGCAAAACTAATTTATTCCCTGTTTATACCTTGTTTGGGTGTTGGGGCAATGGTATTCTTACTAATGAGGAGTATGGCAAGAGGATACGAATGGGAAATGAACAAATGTTATGGTTGTGATCTGTGTGATGATGCTTGTCCAGTCAGACTATTTAACGCAGGTGATAAATTAAACATTATCTATAATTCATGGAATAATGAAGATGATGGAGTGCCACTTTATTCATGTCTCACTTGTACTGCTTGTACCAACGCTTGCCCTCAACTTGTAGACTATGATTCATATGTAGACATTAGAAGAAGTCTCATTGTAGGAGGACCACCTGCTACTGAAATACCACACACTCTTCTGCAAGCTGTTCTAGCAGCTGAAGCTGAGGAAAATGCGGATGAATCGTTCATCAGCGTAGATGATTACCCTATCGACTCAAATGTTGGCTATTACCCTGGATGTGTTGATTATATCGATCAAGAAATGATATTTAGCCATGTTAATGAAGGAACAATGAATCTCGGAGACACAACTACGGCTGCATTCACTCTATTCGAAGACATGGGTTCAGAAGTGACTTATCTAGGTAGAGATTTTCTCAAATGCTGTGGCCATGATCAGAAATGGCAAGGAATGACTGAAGTTTTCGAAAAACTCAAATCGTATAATCAAAAGAAACTTGATGAGTCGGGTATTGATACTCTAGTTACCTCATGTGCAGAATGCTTCAAGACTTTTGCAATGGATTACGAATTAGATGATATGAAAGTCATGCATACAACTGAGTATTTGATAGAAAATGGATTCGATATGAACTTACAAACAGAAGAAGACCTCACAGTGACATATCATGACCCTTGTAGGCTAGGAAGACAGATGAACATTTATGAAGAGCCTAGAGAACTAGTTAGGGCTGTCGAGGGAGTAGATTTAGTGGAAATGGAACACAATAAAGAAGATGGTCTATGCTGTGGTGTTTCTAGTATGATGTCTTGTAACGAGAATAGTAGAGCACTTAGAATTCAAAGATTCGATGAAGTAAAGGCGACAGGAGCAGATGTAATGTTGACTTCATGTCCAAAATGTGTCAGTCATTTCGAATGTCTGAAGTTTGAAGGAGATCCGAGGCATGACTTTGAAATACTAGATGTAGTTTCATTCTTGGCAAGACAGGTGAATGCTAAAAATCAATAAATTAGAAGAAAGCATAGTATATAGATATTGAAGCAAACAACAAATTTATTGCAACGCCAATTATAGTTGCATTAGCCATCCGGGGGTTTTGATAACCTAATGCTATTAACCAAAGGAAAAAACCAACTAATAAGCCACAAGGAAATGATATCCAAGCAACTTTAATTGACAAAAAAAGATACATGATTAACCAGATTGATAATGGTAAAAGAGCACTGATTAATACCGTTGGATCTTTCCACCACTTGTCAAGATTAGAGAGTTCTTCCATATATCTACGGAGAGGTTAGTGAGAAATTAATCTGACTAAAGAAAACATAGTATTGAGTAGAATGAGGCTTTCGCAATTATCATGACGGACGCATCTGATGTAGCGGAACGTCGTAAGAAACAACAAAGCAAGATACGGATTATGTTGAATTCATTGAAGGCCGGAGAAATGGCATCAATGAAGGGAGGTGAAGATACTGTAGCATGGGTCAAAGAAGAATTGTGTATTGGATGTGACCAATGTACAATAGTATGCGATGATGATGCAATAGAACTCTATGACAAACCTTTGTCTAGTCCTATATTGAATATTGATGTTAACAAAAAGGCTAGAGTGCTTAGAGATCCATGTACTGGTTGCAAACTTTGTGTTCTAGCATGCCCAACAGATGCAATAATAATGATAGATAGGTGATTAGATGGCAAAAGATGACCCAGTAAGGTTTGGAGCAGAATTTGGACCGAAGAGGACAGGAACAAGTACGGGAGTTTCATTATCCACTTTCAAAACACTTGTATGGGTTTCAAATTTAGGAGGATTATTGCTAGTTGTCATAGGTTTGGAATTAATGATTGTTCAATCAGAATTTTTTATGGCACTAGGGTGTATTGTTGCAGGAGTAATCGTAGCTATGTTTCCTTCAAACTATGAAATAGTAGGTATGGAAGGAATAGAAGTTGAGTCTGGGAATGACAATCAAGAATGACGGAAAATTTAGAAACTATTCCAATCACTCACATCATTAACTATATCCATGATAGAGCCTTTTCTGAATCCTTTTTCGTTATCTGTAAGATGCATAGCATGGAAAATTCTCATTCCGATAGCCATATCAGGTTGTTTCATTAACATAGAGGATAGTTTCCCATACTCACTTGACCATTCTTTAGCATGCGGAGTTAATTCAGAAATCAAGTCTTTGATAATATTTGGAGTCGTTGCAGTTCCTGCAGGCATCTTTGGACGATTCACTATATCTTTAGGCAAATCTGTCAAACTAGCAGCATATCTAAGTGCTAACTTCTCATCATCAGAATTTATTTTCCAATTTATTGGTATTTCATGAGAAATTGTTCTATGTCCCTTAGATAAAAATGGAATCCTCGCTTCAACACCAAAAGCCATACTATGCCTATCACCCAATCTTAACTGGAAATTTGTCAATTGGCCTCGGTCGAGTTCAAACTGTAATGCTTTGGTAATATTAGAGAAATTACTTCTTGCAGAAATATCATCATTAATCCAAGGCTGTCCGGAACCTGTCAACTCTTTGTCAATTGAAAAATTACCAAAATCAGATAGACGACTGTCAATAACCTTAGCATGAGTTTCGAGTTCTTTATACCTAGAGTAACCTCCATGTAGTTCATCGGCACCTTGACCACAAATACCAACTTTGACTTTTTTAGACATTTCTTCGAATAAAGGTTGCCAAAATAATACTGTGATATCTAAATCTTCACCACTCCAGATAAAATTTGGTAATGTATGCCAAAATTTTTCAGGTTCTATAATTTTTTTATGATGATTCATCCCATAATGTTCGGCCACATTAATTGCTGCAATCATATCAGGATTATTCTCGTCTTCAGCCACTGTCCATACTTCAGGGCATTCTAATCCTTTAGATTCTGCAACTTGCTTTGACAGGGCTGCAATAAGACTGGAATCTAAACCACCGGATAGAACTACACCAATGGGTACGTCTGACATCATCCTTGTTTCCACACCCGAATAAAGAGAATGAAGAAGTATTTCTGCTTCTGAACTAGGTTCCCAGAAGTTTTTTGGAGAAATTTTTTCACTGTTATATCTTGTTATTCCGGTCAAAACTGATTTACCATCTTTATCTATTGACCACGTCTCTATTGTTCCTTGAGCTACGGAAGTCACATTAGAAAATAATGTAGTATAGTCCAATGGGTATTCAAAAGCCAATCTTACTGCTAATGAATTTATGTCGGGCCTAGCTTGGAAATTAGGATGTGCATAAAATGACTTGATTTCAGAACCAAACAATAGTGTCCCATCAGGTAAAAGTGTTCTAAATAATGGCTTCACACCCATAGGATCCCTACATAGGATTAACTCTCTAATTTTAGGATTCCATAATGCAAAGCCCCAAACACCATCTAATTTAGAAACCCAAGATTTATGTTTTTCAGCATTATTCCCTGGCTTGTCTGCGTCGATTGTCCTAAATAGTGAACCAACCTTCTTACCTTCAGGTATCTCGAACGTTTTCTCCTTATCAAACGAATACTTTCGATGCAATGCCAAAATAGCCTCGCTATCTCCTGAAGTTCGCCAAGGATAAGTAGGAATTTGTTTTCTGATCTTTTGAAAATTATATATCTCTCCATTTTGAATTAATACACAATTATGTTCAGAGTTAATCGGCTGTTTCGAACCGTCAACATCAACTATTGCTAATCTTGATTGAGCCAAACAGATACTACCAACAGAAATGTCAGATTCAAAACTGCCTGAGCCGTCAGGACCACGATGAGATAAATTGCTCGACATTGACCTTAGAGTACTGGAATCACCATTACCAAAAATACCGGTAATCCCACACATAATATGTCCAAAAATAGGAAGTATTTAATCCAGCGTTTAGATTAAATTAGAAATATCTGACATAAATCGCTAAAGATGCTAAGGATGCAATCACCCAAACCAAAACGTATGTATTTTGGGAAAGTGTGGATTCTACAATTTCGTTTTGTTCACTGTCATCCATTGTCATCATGCCTTCGAAATGTAGGAAGAATGTAAACATGACGCAAATGAAAGTTCAAAGAAATGGTTCAATAATTAGTAGAATTGCTAACGGCAATAGAACCATTGTGGCGTTATCGTCTATCCATTTTACAGTAGGTAATTCGCCAATAACTGTCAATGGCGCCAATATTAACGAGGCAAGGATTGGTGTACCTAGAAAATAAGAGCTTGAAAACCAAATGATATATGACGTTATTAAACCACCAATTATTGCAAACTTTATTCCCTTTTTAGAACGTTTGATTTCACCCATTATAGGATCAACAAAAGTCAATCCCCATATCAATGGTGCAGCGTATAATCCAGACTCCATGCCATCAAAATTCTTAGATTCTGGAGAAAAAATTAATGCTAAGCAAACTGCAAATGCACCCCAAGCCAATGCTGAAATTTGCTTGGCCTCATATTCTCTTTGTCCAACTATTATAATACCAAAATAAAGCCTGATTAATTCTAACAAAATCAAAATTAGTAAGCAACATATCACAAATTGATTGGGGTTCATAGATACTAAGTCGGATAGTTGATCCCCTCTTGTATAGTAAAGAAAAGGTATCAGACACATTATTACATGAGTGAATCTACGAAAAATATGTCCACTCATTCCACCCACTGAATGTTTTGCATGATCAATGTCCAATGGTATTGAATTACTTGTCAATATATCACATCAAAATAAAATCATAGAAGCTCAATTGCCTCATCTAGGTTAATCGCTCCGGACTCCAAGTCTAATAATATATCACCTAAAGATGAATTAGATAATAACTTATAATCCCATCTAGATAGTAGCCTTTCCTTAATTCTCAAAATATTGCGTTCCTTATTTATTGCCATATGGTCTAATTTTTCGATTAAATCAGAAATTCCATTATGTTGAATTGAAGAAGTCTGCATTACGATAGTATCATTATTTTTATCGGATAAATCTAAAGATTTCTTTATGGAAATAGCTGCACTGTCTGCATTAGGCAAATCTGATTTATTTACAACTATAATGTCTGCTAATTCAATAATACCTGCTTTTTCTGCTTGAATTATATCGCCTCTATCAGGTCCATCAACTAACATAATTCTATTTGCAAAGGCAATAATTCTTATCTCAGATTGACCACTACCTACAGTTTCAATAACTATTTTTGTCCACCCACAATAACTTAGAAGGTTAATCATTGAATCCAAAAATGGCATTAACCCTCCAGGATGGTTTCTAGTAGCGATACTACGAATAAAAACTGATTCTCCATTATCAGCTGAGGACATTCTCATTCTATCACCTAGCAATGCACCTCCGCTTTTTGGAGATGAGGGGTCTATTGCCAAAACTGCAACTCTTTCACCCCTATTCACCCATTCTTCTATCATCACACCAATTAGAGTAGATTTACCAACACCTGGTGGACCTGTGACGCCTAATACCCATGATTCATCAAATTGATCTAGAGGTAATTTCTCACCCGATTCAATTTGTGTCAATAGTCTAGCAAGTTCTCTCCTGTTACCTTGTTTAGCAAGGCTCAGATTTTTTTCTAAGCTCAAGACCATCTCCATCCTGTCTTTTCACCCACACCCACATCCAATTGACTGTTTTTACGTTCTGAAATAGTATCTAAAAACTCTATTATTGAGCTTGTTTTTGTGCCGGGACCAAATATTGCTCTGACACCCAAAGAATACAAATATTCTCGGTCTGAATCAGGAATTATCCCTCCAGCAAAAACAATAACATCACTCATACCATTAGAAATTAATTCTTCACAAACTTTTGAAATTAATACATTGTGTGCACCAGACAAGGTAGAAAGACCTACAGCCACTGCATCTTCATCCATTACTACACGAACTATTTCAGACGGTTTTCTACGTAGACCGGTGTAAATTACTTCATGTCCCGCATCTCTTAGAGCCCTAGCAATCACCTTTGCGCCTCTATCATGACCATCAAGTCCGGGCTTTGCGATTACTATTCGCATACTCATAACAAAGTTGTGGGAACGGTCAAATGATTTCAAACAACCGATTTTAAGAGTTTGACGAAGAGTAATGCTAATTGGGTTAGTCTTGTCATTGGTTAACATCATATGTCTGGTGTGAAGGAAGGTATCGACGAACTTCGTCGAAGAAAGGCACAATCTGAAGCAGGAGGTGGGCAAAAAAGAATCGCTGCCCAGCATTCAAAAGGAAAGTTAACCGCTAGAGAAAGAATAGAGCGATTGTTGGATGTAGGCTCGTTTATGGAAGTTGATTCACTAGTTGAACATAGATGTAGGGATTTTGACATGGATAAAAACGTAATTCCAGGAGACGGTGTGATTTGCGGTCATGGCACCATTAACGGCAGAGTAGTATATTGTTTCGCTCAGGATTTTACTGTTTACGGAGGTTCGTTAGGTGAAATGCACGGTCTCAAAATTTGTAAAATATTAGATATGGCTCTGAAGACCGGCGCTCCTGTAATCGGATTAAATGACAGTGGAGGAGCCCGTATTCAAGAAGGAGTAGCAAGCCTAGGTTCCTATGCTGAAATATTTTTTAGAAATGTTAGAGCAAGTGGAGTAATACCACAAATTTCGGTGATTATGGGGCCTTGTGCAGGAGGTGCAGTATATTCTCCTGCAATTACTGACTTTGTAATTATGGTAGATAAAACATCGCACATGTTCATTACAGGCCCTGAAGTGATAAAAACAGTAACTAATGAAGAAGTGTCATTCGAAGAATTAGGAGGAGCAGGGACTCATGCTAGTAAATCCGGAGTCACTCATTTCACAGCAGATAATGATGATGATGCATTAGATATCGTAAGAGAACTTATTCAATTATTGCCATCTAATAATCTCGAAAAACCTCCAGTTAAATCGACAAATGATTCACTTACAAGAAGTTGTGAAAAATTAGATCAACTAATACCTGAAAATCCATCACAACCTTATGATATAATCACAGCAATAGAAGAAATTGTTGATGATGGAGCATTTCTAGAAGTTCAAGCTGAATATGCACCGAATATTATTGTTGGATATTCGAGATTAGGAGGTCATACAATTGGTATTGTTGCAAATCAACCGAAGGTTTTGGCAGGATGTCTTGATATCGATGCTTCTGTAAAAGCGGCAAGATTTGTTAGATTTTGTGACGCTTTTAATGTTCCAATACTAACTTTAGTAGATGTTCCTGGCTTTTTACCGGGCGCTAACCAAGAGTGGGGTGGAATAATCAGGCATGGTGCTAAATTATTGTATGCATATGCCGAAGCAACAGTCCCAAAAATAACAGTAATTACCAGGAAAGCTTACGGTGGAGCATATGATGTAATGTCTTCAAAGCATATTCGAGGCGACTATAATGTTGCTTGGCCTAGTGCACAGTTGGCGGTAATGGGGGCAGATGGAGCAGTACAAATAATTCATAGAAGAAGAATAAGTAGTGCAGGAAATCCTGAACAAGAGAGAGAAAGATTGGTTGATGATTACAACGAAACTTTTGCGAATCCTTACCAGGCTGCGGCGTTGGGATATTTGGATGATGTAATTCAACCGAGGGATTCAAGGAAAGTTCTTGTTAAGGCACTTGGAGCATTATTGGATAAGGAAGAAACTAGACCTGAAAGAAAACATGGAAATATACCGCTTTAGAGGTTTTAACAATGAGAAAGGAGCGAGTTGAATTGTTAAAAAAAGTTGCAATAGCTGCCGTGATGTTAAAGACATCTCAGGGAGATGTAATAAGAACTTCAAACTATAGAAATAAGGGTAATCCATGGGTACATGACCATAGAAGAATGCTGTTAGGAAAAAGAAACTTAGCAGAATCAAGAACAAAAAGGAGTACATCGAGGTGATTTATTGAAAGAAAAAAGAAAAGTCACAGTTGATGAGGAAGAGTTTGAAGTATTAATGGAAAGAAAAGATAATTTTTGGATAGTTGAGGTTGAAGGTGTCAGCTTTAATGTCAAGATAGATGGAGATTTATCTGATTCCAAAGAATCAAGGAGAAGAACAGGTAGTAAAAGAAAAGTTTCAGGGAAGATATCCTCATCAATCCCGGGAAAAATCGTTTCTCTCAATGTCACATTAGAAGATATTGTCGAACAAGGGCAAGTTATAATGATTTTAGAGGCTATGAAAATGCAGAATGAGATTCAAGCACCAATAGCGGGCAAGATTGTAGAAATTAATTGTCAATCAGGAGAGAGCATAGAAGCAAATACTCCATTGATAATTATTGAACCACTTGAAAATAAGGACTAGTTAATTTCAATTAATCGAAAGGGAGTGGGGATATCAATGAAAAGTTGTGATTACGGAGACTGTTCAGAAAAGGGAGTTAACATTAGTAGATTGTCTCCAGAAGGTTTTCTGGTGGCTACAGGAAATAAGGCGTATTCATTCAGAGAAGCATACAAGAGATTTCACTATTGTCAAATACATCATGAATTACTGATGAAAAACGTATGGAACAGAGTCAAAGAAAATGAAAATAAAGATGATGATCACGTCGCTCCTACGGCAATATAATCATATTAAACCTAATGCATCTTCAATACGATTCAATTCAGGACCCGTAGAACCTGAGCCAACTAAAGCATTATTTTCAGATGTAACACAACCGGCTCCGACATAGGGGGAACCAAAACAAACAGTCCCTACCATTACAGGAACAGACATCACTGCCTCAATTTCTTTAACTTCTGATGAGGTAATATCAGGATGTGATAAAATTCCTTTATTATTGGCTACTAACAGAGAACCAACTGTATCTTGGCCTGCAACTCTAGTTCTTGCAGTTTTAACACCTAAAACTTCACCAATTAGTTCAACTCCAGGAGAAGGTATAGATTTGCTAACTATTGCACCATGATCGTTACATTCAACAAGGTTTCCTGCTGCATTAACTCCGCTTTCTAGAATGACTACTTCACCGAAACTTGAAAGTTTGTCGAGATCTTCTTCAGTTGCAATGTCAGCAACAGCTATTCCTTTATTATTGCCAACAATTAAACTTCCAAGTAGAGATGAACCACCAATTAACATTGGATTCATCTCCAAATCAAAACATTGTGAAATTTCTTCTATAGCAGGTTTATCTAGAGAAGATGGATAAAATAAATTATCCCCTACAATAGTTAAGTAGACACCAACCTGAGAGTTTCCTAATATATCTCCTGTTGATATCGCCATGTAGTTACCCTCCTCATTCTATGGCTACGCCCATGATTGTTATAATTGTGCGGGGGAGGAAAGAGAGTGTGGCACAGCGACAAACGTTCCCGTGGGCTTTCGCACCACAGTACAAGAAATGACGCAGAAGGGCTTGACTTCCGGGTTCGAGATGGGACCGGGTAGTACCCCTTCGCTATGGCCGTGCACAACTCTCTTTCGAATTTAATGAATTGATATGCCTGTTGGACAGAGGCCCACAATAGAGCCCTGTGTTAATCTAACTAAGATTAGTGTGTGTAGAAATTGATGATGCTCGGGGGGTTAGTGCAGCTGGGCTGAGCACCTCGGGCGAACCCTCGGTACTTACACCCGCTGTCTATCAAACTCATCTTCTATGAGTCCCCTGAGATGCCTCGTCTTTCGGATGACTTCGAGCTTAGATGCTTTCAGCTCTTATCCACTGGAGCGTGGCTACCCAGCATTGCCCTGCCGGACAACTGGTAAACTAGTGGCTCCGAGTCCTCGTTCCTCTCGTACTAAAGGACCCTTCCGATCAGGCATCTGATACGCCTCAACCACAAAGCAACAAACCTGTCTCACGACGGTCTAAACCCATCTCACGATCCCCTTTAATGGGCGAACAACCCCACCCTTCCCAGCTGCTGCACCAGGAGGTTGGGAAGAGACGACATCGAAGTAGCAAGCCACCAGGTCGATATGTGCTCTTGCTGGTGACAACTCAATTATCCCCAAGGTAACTTTTCTGTTATCAATCACCCCCATAAATGAGGTAGATTGGTTCGTTAGGCCCTGCTTTCGCATCGTCGATCGTTATTGGTCCGATCCACGTCAAGCCAGCTTTTCCCCTTACGGTTAACGGTGGAGACTGAACCACCTAAGCTGACCTTTGGGCACGCCTGTTATATTTTCGGGCGCGTGGCGCCCCACCCAAACTGCCCACCAAACGGTGTTCTCATTAAGAGTTAGTACAGTTACAGACTAAGGACGGTGTCTCTATGGACGACTTCTATCTGGACTGGCGTCCAAATGATCAACATCTCCCGTCTACTCAGCACATAGTGTGCGACTGTACAACGCCAGGCTGCAGTAAAGCTCTATGGGGTCTTCGCTTGCAGGTTGAGGTTACTGGACTGTGCGCCAGTAATAGTCAATTTCGCCGGACGTACCGCGGAGACAGTGGGACTCTCGTTGTGCCATTCATGCAAGTCGCCAATTAAGCGACAAGGTATTACGCTACCTTAAGAGGGTCATAGTTACCCCCGCTGTTTACCGGTCCTTCATCAGGTTGAAACCCGATTTCAGATACCGGCACTGAGCAGGATTCACCGACTATACACAACCTTTCGATCTAGCAGTCGGCTATGTTTTTATTAAACAGTCGGAGTCCCCTTGTTACTGCGACCAGGTTCTCTCGAACCTGGCACTCCTTCTCCCGAAGTTACAGAGCGATTTTGCCGAGTTCCTTCGCGGTACTTTGCCCGTCACACCTTAGGCTTCTCACCTTGGGTACCTGTGTCAGATCTTGGTACGATCACCTCTACGGCTTTTCATGGGACCTAGGCCTCATCTATCTTTGCTCACGCCTTCTCTAACTTCTCACCATTACGGTTCTCCATCAGATTATTGAACGCTTCGACGCACCATGACAGATGCGCATAAACTAGCCCAAGCCGTTACCATTGTTGTAGAGGGGCTTACGAATATTAACGCAATTCCCTTTCGATCATTTCGGTTAGGAATGACCTTAGGATCGGCTAACCCTCGGCTGATAACCATTGCCGAGGAACCCTTACCCCTTCGGTGGTGCGGATTCTCACCGCACTATGCTGCTACTCTTCCCTAGATTCTCATACATACACGGTCCACCCGATCTCAAAACCGAGCTTCTACCCGAGCATGTCGCCGCGCTACCTCATCTTCTTTCGAAGGATCAGTGTATCGGTATACAGTTTTAGTCCCGTCCATTTTTCGGGCCCGCAAGCTAGACTAGTGATCTGTTACGAACTCTTTCAAGGATGGCTGCCTCTAAGCCCACCTTCTAGTTGTTTTCGACCACGGACTCCGTTTGTAATTAACACTTAACTGTAATTTTGGGACCTTAACACTGAGCTGGTTTCTTCACCTTTCGTCACGGTAGCTTACCCACCGTGGCTCACTCCTCGCTTCTACGACGATTACAACTTCGGAGTTTGACAGCGTACCGAGGGATCGCTCCCCCTAAATACCCAATCAGTGCTCTACATCGTAATCTATCTCTACGAAGATCTACCTGCGAGTAGTCTCGCGCGGAACCTGCTATTGCCTATCTCGATTGGACTTTCACCCCTATACCCAGCTCATCCGAGCGATTTGCACATCAGCAACGGTTGGATCCTCCACCCAACTTTCATCGGGCTTCAATCTGGCCAGGCATAGATCGACAGGCTTCAGGTCTCCCACTAATGACTCCGGGCGAGCACACCCAGTCCCTCACCGCATAAGCGGCTGCGGACCTTTCGGTTTCCCTTCGGCTTCGGAGTTCAACTCCTTAACCTCGCCATTAATCAGAACTCCCAGGGGCATTATTCGAAACGCACGAATAGACGCTGCTCATATCTTCGCTTTCACGCCTATTCAGCTTGTTCCCGACTGGTTTCAGGTTCTTTTCACATCCCGCTAAGGATACTTTTCAGCTTTCGCTCACGCTACTTGTCAACTATCGGTCTCGAGTAGTATTTAGGATTGGAAGTTTATGCCTCCCATATTCACGCGCGATATCCAACGCACGATACTCAGGATTCATCACATGGTCATATCATGTACATATACGGGTCTTTCACCCTCTATGGTGCGCCATTCCAGGCGACTTCTACTTCCATGACTTAGACTACAAATGATCCATACCCCACATCTCTTTATGATTTCTCATAAAGATTCGGTTTGTCCTATACCGTTTTCATTCGCCACTACTAGCGGTATCTCGTTTGATTTCTTTTCCTCTCCCTACTGAGATGCTTCAGTTCAGGAGGTTCCCTTTCCATTTAGGAATGGCACAGAGTGCCAGGAGGTCCCATTCAGCAATTTGCGGATCCAAGAGATTCATGCCTCTCCCCGCAACTTATCGCAGCTTGTCACGACCTTCTTCGGCTCTCGAGCCGAGCCATCCCCCAGTCGGGTTGTAGCATCTTATTGATTTCTACATTCCCACTTTCTATTATTTATCTTAACACAGGGACTCATTGTGAGTCCTCTGGTGTCCAGGCATATCAATTCTGGTATCTCAGACCACTCCGTCTCCCCGCAGGGCGAAGCGGTCTCAACCACTAACCTTGATACATGTCAGTACCAAAGCGCACTATAAGCAGCCTCGCGACCTACCTTTGGTATATGAAGTAAAGGGTCAACACCCCCTCTCTAAAGTGCTTGAGTATAACGAATCTGATAAAATTGATAAAATATTTTTTCCCAAAAAAAATTACACATATTTCAACAAAAAAATTGGCATTTGAGGCATTCAAATATCCGAATAAATCTCATGTTAATCAATTTATTCTGATTCAATATCTAGATTTTTAATATCTACATTCTCTAAATTATCTAGGTCTTTGTAGACTAATGGCGTTAATGCCAAACTACCGACAATTAACAGAGTAATTATCACAAACGGAATAGCTGGATTTGACCACTCAATCGCATACCTTACCACACTGTATATTGTTGAAAGAATTAGAGTTAGAATCATTATTGGGAAACCTGTACGGAAGAAACGATTGAAGGAAATATCATTCCCAGATTCTTCAGCTAATCCGGCAGCAACAACGTTCGCCGACGCACCAATGATTGTACCATTCCCTCCAAGACAAGCTCCAAGAGCCAGAGCCCAAGCTAAAGGCCCCAGATCCAAATTTAATGTAGGATCGGATGCCAATTCAATTACGACAGGGACCATAGTTGCAGTGTAGGGAATATTATCAATGAAAGCTGATGCTATTGCAGAAACCCAAAGCAGTAATAGAACTGCTACCATCAACCTATTATCAGGAGAGGCTTTAGAAACCGTGTCCGATATTAAATCCGCAATCATCTCAATTAGCCCCATAAATTCAAGTCCATGAATCATAATAAACAAACCAGCAAAGAAAATTATTGTCGTCCATTCTACAGATTCAAATTGTTCTTCCACATGGTGTGGTGATGTAACTAGAAGCATTACCACTGCCCCAACTAAGGCGATTACTGCGACAGAGGATAATGGATGGGAAATTTGAGAATGTGCAAAGAAAAGTAAAATTACAACTACCAATATGGCTCCAGATTTCTTCAGAAGTAATGCATCCTTGATTCCATACTGAATTTTTAGCAAATCAACATTTCTTCTCCTGTAACCTGAAAGACCTGGTTTTTCTATAATCCTCAATAACCAGAATGCGGGCACCATTGCAATCAAAACTGCCGGAGCAACATGTACAATGAAGTCAATAAAACCAATACTTTCTGCTTCTAAAACAGTCCCACTCAGACTTTGACTGGATAATTGTGCACCAATAATGATATTTGGCGGATCACCAATTTGAGTTGCAGCACCACCAATATTAGAGAACATCACCTCAGCGATTATTAGAGGTACAGGTTCTAAATCAAGCACCTTACAAATTTGTATAGTAACAGGTACTATCAATAAAATTGTAGTTACATTATCAAGTAGTGCTGAGAATACAGCTGTAATTATGCACAAGATAAACGTCAATCTCCATATTGAACCTCCGCTACGAGCGTAGGCTTCCACAGCAGCCCACTCAAACAGACCCGTTTTCGAGAGTATATCGACCATTATCATCATCCCAACCAGGAGACCGATTGTTTCCCAATCAATCCATGTCATGATAGTCATTAAATCTGGACCGAGTAATTGTTCACCATCTAACAATGTTTTTTGTTCAGGAGAATAAAAAGTAGCGATATGAAGGGCAGCGACTGCTGCTATACCTCCTAAAGCTGCAGCAAGTGCTCTATGAACCCATTCAAATACAATTAATGCATAAACTGCCACTAAGATGATGATAGCTACTGTAACAGCCCAACTAGGCATTTCTGCAGCCTTCCAAGGCCCTCCGGATGAACTTGCTGCTGCGGAAACCGAAAGAGGGAAAAATGAAAATACGAATAACAGGGATAAAAAAATCCTGTAGACTCTGCTATTGAAATGATGGTCCGGAAGTCCTTCCATGAACGGCCGTGATAGATTACCTCTAAATATCTCTCGATATGAATATTAGTAATAATACATTTCCATGACATCATTCTCCGGACCAAAATACTGCAGTATTTCCTCTTTGTAGTACTAAAAAAGATTCAGACTGACTTGAAACTGTTTCAAATAATAATTTCCTTTCATCACTGTTTGATGCTATACCTTGATTGATTTTCATTTTTACCAATTTCCGTTTAAGTAATTGTTGTTTTAGCTCGATAATTATTGACTCATTTATTCCTTGTTTGCCTACTCTAATTGTTATTTCAAGTGAATTATCTAAAGCTCTTTTTTTGATTGAATTTGGGATTTCCATTTTATCACCTTTTTATTGGCCTACGGGTCTTACTATTACAGCGTTCACAAGTAATTACAATTGATTTATCCCTGATCCTTACTCTAGAATCTACACCAAAATTCATTACTGACTTACAAATTTTACAAATTGATATTTTAGTCAAGAAATTATATTTAGTTCCATGCCTTTTAGATAATAACATCATATCTCTTACAGCGATATTTCTCATTTTCAGAGGAAAATCATGAGGCGAGGAAATAATGTTGGAAAGTTTTGACATGGCTTTAGAAGATCTTTTCTTTCTCCTAATGGATTCTTTATACCTTCTCCTGCCAGACATAATTACCTCATATTAAAGATAACTTAGATATTATTTCATCACCAACTTTCTTAATATCCTGTTCACCATTAATTTTTATCAAAAGCCCTTGGTTTTCATACCAAATCGCCAAAGGTGATGTTTGTTTGTGATAAGATTTTAGTCTATTTCTTACTGTTAATTCATTATCATCTTTTCTCTGGATTAATCTATCTTTGATTGATTCAGGTGCAGGATTGAATTGAATATGGTAAATTTCTCCCGTTTCTGGGTCCATTCTCCTTCCAACAATCCTTTCTACGATTGAAGCGTCTGGTACTTCTATTGAAACTACTGCGCTAACTTCAGCTATTTTTGCGAGTTCTTCGGCCTGAGCAATTGTACGGGGAAAGCCGTCAAAAAGTACTCCATTTCTAGCATCTTCCATCTTTAATCTTTCAGAAATTAAACCAATTATAACTTCATCAGGAACTAATTCTCCGGCTTCCATAAAAGATTTTGCTTCCAATCCAAGTTTAGTACCTTCAGAAAGTGCCGATCTTAACATATCTCCAGTAGATATTTGAGGTTTGGAAGTTAATTGAACAATCCTAGAAGCTTGGGTGCCTTTACCAGCACCTGGCGGACCAAATAGCACTATTGAGCCTTGCATATGATTACGGAGCCAATACTCAGTGATAAGTCAAACCCTCACTAAGGTTGGTTTTGTTCCCACCATAAATGACCGTAAGATTCCCACTGTTCCATTGACCACCCCTCTGGTAAACCTCCCAAAGGTATTGGCGCCACACCATCACGAGTGGGCAATATTTTCGCAGGACCTGAGGCATCAAGAGCCGCCTGAATCTCATCTTCACTGACACCTCCGGCAAGTGTATCACCAGAGCCTAAAGACGTATCTAATGCGGCTGCGCGTCGTTCATGAGAACTTCCTGATAAAAGAGCAGATCCTTCTGGTATTAATTCCTCTTCTGGAGACATCAAACTCTGAGAGTTTTTCTTCAATTTCAATCCCAAAAATATAACTCCAGCCAAAGAAATAACAAATAATAGTGGAAGTGTCCAAGAAGGTAATCCCAAAGATTCCAATACTCCTGCAAACCCTCCAGAGTTAGTCGTTCTCTCCCTACTCATTTCTAGAGTGATTGTAGCGTTTGTGACCTCGGAGTCATCAGGGTTAAAATTCGTTGGAACTACAGAAAGCTCGAAACTGGAAAGGCCAAAACTCGCTTTTGAATTAGGACTTACAGAGACACTAAAAGTACTCGATTCCCCAGGCGACAATTCACAATTAATGTTTTCAGAAACACAATCTGGGAATTGAATCACAAATCCTTCTATTGAACTGGCTGAAAACTCTGCATCTGTAACTATATTGCCTTGATTTGTAAGATGGATTTGGAATATACCATTCTCTCCCTTAGAAATATCTTCTATTAGCGTCACATCAGATGAAAGAGATAACCAAACTGATGGAAGAACATTCACAGAAAAATCAACCGTATCAAATGATACCACTCCGCTAGGCGTTTCTGATTCAATAATTACAGAAACTGTTTGATCTAGTGTTCCAACTGGTAAGGCCCCTGGCAACTCTAAGCCAACAGAGACATAGGCTTCTCTATTCATTTCCATATCGAATACATTTCCAGAAAGGAAACCTCCAGACCAACCGTTAGGAAGTGTCCCCATAGTTAAAGAAATTTGAAGAGGAACATTTCCTACATTATGTAACTTAAATGGAGTAACCGAAGATTTACCCAAGGCCACTAATATCTCAGAAGGATTTTCAATATCAATTGAAGCAAATTCTTCTAAAACTAACTTGGTACCATTAATTAGGGTAATACCTTCAGTTATAGTAGTTCTAATAGTGATAATATTCGAATCGCCCATATTTGACGATAGAGGGACGATTGTATTGATAATTATGTTAATGCTTTGACCTGCAAGGACGTCAACCGTAACATCTTGGTTAACGAATTCATCTGCGCCAACGATAATTTGAGTTTGCCAACTATTTTGTACTTTGACAGTATATTCCGAAGGAACATTGCCTTGGTTAGTAATTACTAGATTGGTGGATACTAAGTCATCATTTAACACTGCACGATCTGTAGAAAGACCGAGGGGGCCTAAAGAAATACCTTCTTCAGAAAATATTTCAGTTGTAAAGTCTCGATTTTCGAATACTTCAACTGAAGTATTATCTATTGAGAATAAACTTGAATCATTCACGGATTGAGTCGTACAACTTACACCTTCTATTGTCCCCGAAGCTGGAGAGCCTAATTCTTCATTAGGGATTCGTACTTTGATAGGAACTGGGAGGAACTGCAATCTAGAAAGCGGTTCTAGGTTTAGAACCGATGTGCCACTATCGCCCACTCTAATTATCCAATGATTATCGGTCTCACATGATATCATGTACTGTGTTGGACCATTACCTGTGTTCAATATAGAAAGTGAAAACTGAGCAAATTGCCCTGGAATTGCACCTAAGTCGTCCGCCCCTGCAACTACTGTAACTAAACCTTCAACTCTTTCAACCACTGTTTTTAGCTGCATTGAATGGTAGACTGTCGGCGCATTCTTATCCCAAAGTGTTACTTGTGAAACAAATTCTCCAGGTAGTGCGTAAATATCGTTATCAACATCTGCATCAACATCAGAAAATTCTAGTGAAATAATCACTTTATCGCCTTGCTGCCCAGAAGGAGAAAGAACCCATGGACCCGATTCATTGAATAATTTCCACCATTCATCATTTGGAGACACCAGAATTCCACTATTATCAGATAATTGAACAGGGGATGCTGAAATATCTACTGTAATTTCTGAAGTACCTTCGTTCTTCAACTCCAAATCGAAAGTGACTGAACTAGAAACACTGGGGTCTAGATATCGTACTCTTGATTGATCTAATTCAGAAGGTGTAGATGGATAACTTCCATCGGATAACAGGGGAGTCAATCTAACCCCTACCTGAGATACGTAAACATCAATCTGCACCTGATTATTATCTAATCCTGATATTTCATCATTCAACTCTACAACCTCAGAATTGGAATCTAGTGTCAACAATAACGTATGCAATCCTGTAGTTGAAAATATGTGAGGGTATGAAAGAGAAGCAGTTGCACCTCCTGGTAGAGATGTTCTTGATTGTTCGAATATTACAGAATTTTCAGTCATATCTTCGATTAAAACTGAATAACTTCCAGATGGACCTGCAGCCTGATTTTTCCATTGAGCCTCAATCAAGAATGTATCTCCCTGAAGAGGACTCTCTACGGAGGTTGACAAAGAGTTAGTAAATACTGTAAGATCTGGTAAAATTATCTCGTTAATTTCACCAGTCATTACTATGGAAAAATCTTGTAAGTTTCCACCCGCATGTCCAACTTCAATTGACCAAGTCCCAATTTCAGAGTTTTGTAACCTAAATCTTTCAACATTGTTGAGTGAATCTTTAGCTCCACCTGTAACACTATTCCCACTGGCAAAATTGTTCCCATAGTAAACTAATCCACTCGGCGATGTGACTATTAAATCTAAATCATTCAATAATTTTGGAGAAGATTGATTTGCAACGGCTGAACCTTCAGGATCGTTCCAAACAAGTGTCACATCAAATCTAGAATTTGTTTCAGACTGAATAGTGTACACGAAAGAGTGCCCTGGCTTCAATTCCCTAGAATCGTCGTATAATTGGTCTAGCTGAATTCCATTGTATTCTGGATATAGACTATTTGAGATATTAATTTGACCCCATCCCTCAAATGGATTAGGAATATCAGCAGTACCTAGATCATCTGCCCCATTGATTAGAACTGAACGAATCAGGTCTGAGCGAGGCTCCACCATGCCTTCATTCACACGGAGGAACTGTCTAGCCATGGTTGAAGCACCTGCAGCGACTGCGGTCGACATGGAAGAACCATTGAGAGTCATATATAGAGGGACTTCGGTTCCTGAATGAGTAGATGATGAGCAACTCTCACCATCTACAAATTGTGCTTCTTCTGCTTGGGCAGAACATATCATCACACCAGGAGCAACTAAATCAGGCTTAATCCTACCATCTAGAGTAGTGCCTTTCGAGGATGTAGAAAATACCTCTCCTGAAGGTAAACTCCCGAATGAGCCCGTTGTAGATGTACCGATGGTTAGAACATTTTTAGCAGTACCAGGAGGTGTAATACTCTGATATCCATTAGCTCCTAAATCACCAGCGGAAAACAATGCCAGAAAACTTGGTTCGTCTACTAAATAAGAGTCCGCAGATCTAGAATCTGAACTATACTCGCCTACAAGATTGATATTCCCCCAACTATTTGTCTGAATTCTCGCACTCTGTTGATAAGAATGAGCAAACATTTCGTACAGAGAGCCCCAACGAGCTAGTATTCCGGAACTGTCTGCTTCTAATTGATAGAAATGAAAAGTTGCAGCAGGTACTATTCCTGTAGAATTAGAGTCTCCTGAACCATCACCAAGAATTGTAGATGTAACATGAGTTCCATGTCCACTGTTTCTATCTTGATGAGAATTATCTGGTCCGAATAAATTGTAGATGGCTCTAACCCTGCCATCGAAGTCCCCATGATCTCCATCTATCCCAGTATCAGAAATTGCAATAATTTCCCCACTACCGTTAAGATTTAACGGAGATAAGGAAGAAACATAATTGACACCAATTAGTTGACTAGCATTACTATTATGAACAGAAATGGATGATGATTCATGAATTCTTAAAATTCTTCCATCCATAGCTAGAACAGGCAACCAAGAGGCATCAATACCCTTAATCTGGCATAATCTAATATCACATATATTTCTTGAACTAGAACTATTTGAAATCCTGTTCATATCAACCTCTAACTCTGATAATTGAGAAAAATCCAAATCCGGAGCTATTGTCAAATCTAAATCAATTGATAATCCTCCTCTTCCAGAAAGATCAACTAAGTTTGGCGATACTCGCCAAGCAATTGGTAATGCCTCAATCCATCTCACTTCAGGAAATTTTTCTAAATTATCTTTAGATTCAAACGCTTCATCAATCGGTAGTCTAACTATCAAAGCTGAGTCTGGGAGAGTATCAATTATAGGATAATTAAATGACTCAATTAAGTCTATCAGAGGGATCATATCGACATTGTTAGACTGAATGATAACCAGTCCCGTTCTGGAAAGTGAGGATGAATCATACAGGTTTTCTGGACCAAGGGGCATCGGTTCAAGCAATGGATCAAAATTTCCAAATGGAGAATGGATAATTCCTGAAAAATCATTCATCGAGTAATCTGACCTCACGGCGGATGACAATTTACTCCACTTGCTAACTTTTTCATCATCGCTGGGAATAAAGTGTTCTGTGTAATACGAATTATCACTTAGAGCAGAAACTGCACCGGTCCATGATGAAAGAATAAGAATCAAAAGAACCGGAAAAATCGATTTAACTGCAGTCATAACAAGCGTGCGAAACATCAAGCCCTTTTGACCGTTAACATCCTATGAATCGAAAAACCATAAAAGATTCTAGATACCATAGTATTCGGAAATAGCTAAATCTGTTTTTTCAACACTTGCCTTCCAGTCTGTTTCCGTGCCCATTAGCGCCCTGACACAATCCACATTTTCGGGTATAACATCGCTTTCTTGGTGAATAGCTTGGAAATAGTATAGACGATTCTCTAACAATTTCACTCCGTCCTCCCAAACGAATATTTCATGTAAATCTCCCCATTTCCTACCAATATCTCTAGCCATTTCCATAACTTCTGCAGTCGTAGGGATTCGATCTTCTTTGCCACTCATTACAATCACTCTAGGCGATTTCCTCCACATATCAATAATCGAATCAGTGGTCAGCCCGTGTCCATCTGGTAGATCTGCAATGATTGAGTGTACATGCATCAAGGTCGTTGGTACTGCAACTGCTAGAGAGTTAATTTGTATCTCAGGTTTAACAGTCATTACATCAGGACCATGGTGGCTTGGGACTTTGAGTACAGGCTTAATGGCATTAATAGGCCCCTTGTTAGAATCTCCCGGGTCTGCGGCCCTTCTGATCATCGTACACTCAACTTTGAGTGAACCACAGTGTTCGTACAAAGGAACCAAAGTCCTTGAAAGTCCTGTAGTATTGCATGAAACAACTCGAGTACCTTGAGCATTAAGATTATCTGAATGGTTGGCACATGAAGTATATGAAAGTCCTGTTAGAGAATGTTTTTCTCCTCCTTGAAAAATAAATTTAATACCTGCTGCCTGATACTTAGCTAAGTTGTCCGCACCCATTTTCCCAGGAGCGCAGTCTATGACTACATCCGCAATCGATAGCAAATCAGACAAACCCCCAAGACAATTATACCCTTGGTCTGAGAAGGACGAGATTTTCTCTTTGTCATCAAATGTACAGTACAACGGAAACCCTCTCTTTTTTGCAAGTCCACATCCAAATGATGGCCCCGTTTTGGTGACTCCAATCACTTCCATGTCATCTTGTGCATCTATAGCATCAGCTACTCTTTTTCCAATCGTACCAAAACCATTTATTGCGACTTTTACCTTACTCATAATATCACTAACCGCCGTTTAACATCGTGATGCCCGGGTAGAAACTCTATCAACATACCCTTTTCCTCTTGTTATCTAGCCCGAAAAATTATTTTTTATCCAACTTCAAACCGTCAGAATCAATACTAAATACACCATCAGAGTCATGATAGAGTATGCGAGAGGTCACGGCTAAGAGCATAAAACTAAACCGTGACCTAGAGAAAATGCTCACTGAAGCATTAGAACGCGACCTATTAGTTAGAATTGGATGGGGGAGAAATGGTGATGAGAAACCTAAGAATGGAGAGATTGGAGTAATTACCCATCTTCCAAAAAAATCTAGAGTTTTACTATTGGGAAATCTAGGAGAACTCTGTGGTTCAATGAATAGAGGAGGGAATCTAACCATTCAAGGAAATTGTTCTTCGATGGCAGGAGCATTTCAACAAGATGGAAGATTAACTATCGAGAAGGATGCAGGAGATAGATTAGGCTCTCACATGAAAGGCGGAATGATTAATGTACAGGGTTCTGCATCTAATTTTGTAGGAGAATCAATGGAAAATGGGACTATTCTGGTACGCGGACATGCAGGAGAAAAAGCAGGAGCGGGGATGTCAGGAGGGACAATAATTGTTCTCGGATCAGTAGGCAGAGAACCTGGAATTGGTATGACTGGCGGGAAATTAATTGTCTCAGGAAGTTGTCCCCCAGCGGGACAGGGGGCCGAAATTAGGGAAATTAATTCTGAAGAAATAATCGAAATATCAGAACATTTAGAGCCTTTGGGACTTTCAATAAACAAAGATGCATTAGTCGTAATCCCTACAGTTAACAATAATACTTCCTTTGAACTACCAGAAAGTAGGATTATGGAAGGTTTAGAAAATATATTACTCGTACCTTCTGGGAAAAATAATCCGTCAATTCATGAAAAAATCAATTTCGAGACTACACTAAAATCAAGAAATAATGAAGACGATAATGGCATTACCTTCCCAATCCCTTGGTTGATTGAAAGAGATATGGATACTAAAAATGAAGGAGAAATGACTAAACAGCAGCCATTTTTAGTCAAAGAAAATCCTAGAGAAATAGATTTAATGCTAGTGGATAAGGGAAATCTGGTCGATGTTTACGAACATTTACCGAAATGTTCAGGTATTGTTCTCAATCTAGAGTCTTTACCAAAAATGAATGATGCCGAAGTAGATTCAATATTGGTTTCTTTAAGGAGTAGAATGAAAGAAAATTGTCTGATTATGTTGAGAGACAGGGTTGATAAAGTAGAAAATTTACTTAGGATGGTCATTGATTTAGAATTAGATGGTGCAGTAATCAACGCTGCAACGCCCGGCGGCAGTAGAGCAGCTGCCGCATTGCCTAGAATTGGTTTAGCATCAAGAGCAATGAACATTCAAGAACACGGAATACAAATACTAATCAAGTTAGATGAAAGTCCTACTGCAGAAGATTTCATCATAGCGAAAGGAGCGGGGTGTTCATTAATCGTCACTCCTAATAATGATGAAAAAATAGAAGAAAATATCTCATGGTTAAAAGCAACATTGAATGGTTGGATGTCAGATCTTGGAGTACAAGATTTAGAACATATTTCTCGTAGAAATTTGAGAGCGATTGATTATGATACAGCAGCAATTTCTGGTTTACGATTAATTGGATACGACCGCCCACTTCCAATGTGGCTCGGAAACTAGGTGAAATCATGCCAACATTGAAATTTAATCATAATATTTTGGAATATCTTCATTCCATATATGGAATGAAATATGATTCAAAAGATTGGGAAAAAAGAATGCCATCAATTGGTTGCGTGGTTGAAGAAAATGATGAAGAAGGTATTGAAATTGAGATTTTCCCAGATAGAACTGACCTATTGAGTCATGAAACAATTTCAAGAGCTGCTAGATCTTTTCTTAATTCGGCCATTGATTCTCCAGGACTCGATATTAAGCAAGGAGATATCAGAATGGAGATCGATAAGTCATTACAACAAATCCGTCCAGTAATCCTTGGTGCAGTAGTTAGAGGAGTAGATAATGGTACAAATTCGACTGAAAAAGATGATTTCATTCAGTCACTAATGGATCATCAAGAAAAATTACATTTGACTCTTGGTAGGAAAAGAAAGTTTGCATCTATTGGTGTACATGATTTATCTAAACTTAAACCTCCATTCAAAGTAATTGCTGTTGATGAGAATTATAAATTCGTCCCATTAGCGGAAAAAAAAGAAATGAGTATTGATGAAATACTGGAAAAACATCCTAAAGGAAAAGATTATGCACATTTAATGGAAGATTTAGATAAATATCCTGTAATAATAGATTCGAAACAAAGAGTTCTCTCATTCCCTCCGATAATAAATGGTGATCATACCACTGTAACTGAACAAACTAAAGACTTCTTTATTGATGTTACAGGTTGGGATGAAAGAGCATGTGAAGCTTGCTTACTTCTGATTTGCTTATCAATGTCTGAAAGAGGAGGAATCATAGAGTCAATTCAAATCAAGAATTGGAATGATGACTCAATGATAACACCAAGAGGAGATTCGAAAAATCATAAAGTTCCAGATAGACTGATAAAAAATATACTTGGAATCGAATTAAGTAAAGATGAAATTTCCAATTCAATTAGGAAAATGGGTGGTGAATTAGTTGAAACTAGAACTGTTACTGATGGCCCTGATAAGTTAGAGAGGTGGGCTGACTGTATAGTGGGTGAAAAAGAACATGTTATCTCAATGCCAAGATGGAGAAGCGATATTATGCACCCAGTTGATATCGTAGAGGATATAGCAATAGGATACGGTTATGAGAATCTACCTGAAAAGTTATCCACCGTTCATCTTGGTGCCAAACCGCTAAAATCATCTAACCTTCATAGAAGAATCAGTGCTAGTTTATGTTCATTAGGACTTCAAGAAACTCAAAGTCTAACATTGTCAAACAAACGTGATCAATTTGGTAAAGTAAGATGGAATGAAGATTCAAAGAGTACAATTATCTCTAATCCTATTACCAAAGAACATACAATGTTGAGACAATATATTTTACCATCATTACTGAACCTTCTAGCAGCAAATAGACATCATGAACTACCACAAAGAGTTCATGAGTTAGGAGTAGTTGTAAGAAATTCAGAAAATAAAACTCGTCTTTCATGGGCATGTGCAGAAGTTGGAGGTGGATTTTCTGCAGCAAAAGGGATTGCAAGTGCATTACTTCGAGACTTAGGTACGAGTCTCGAAGAAATTCAGTGGGTAAAAACAGAGCAAGACGAAGGACCCTGGATAAAAGGTAGAGGCGCTAAGATAATCATTGGAGGTAACGAAGTCGGTCAGATAGGAGAAATCGATCCCAAAGTTTCATTCCAATTTGGACTAAAAGTACCAATCCAAGCCGGTGAATTTGATGTTGATGCACTAGGCAGGGCTATACCTGACCCAGTTCTCTAGTAAACACTCATTTTTTGTCCTCTGAGAGTAAAGACATAGCGTCAATAAAGGTTTTATTTGTCAGATGTGAACGGTCATTTTCTTCCTTTTTCTCACCTCTAACTTCTCTTTCATATTCAACTACTAAATTATCCTTATTTTTTGGAAAATTACTGCTCCCAGAAGATTTCTTTCTGAATGGCCATATGGGTGCCATACTATTGCAGAGGCGAATAAGGACTTGAATACTTCCCCTTTTTTGAACAACTTAGCGTGATAATCAAAGAGTAGAACACTTAGGACAGTGTATGCACAGAGGTTTCGCGGCAGTATTCATTGCTTGTTTGATTTTATTTCAAATAACAAGTATTGCGGATAACCAAGTATTGAGTGTCAAGATGGATACCAGCGAAAAAGATGAACAACAAGGTCATGAATCTTCAAATTTAACAGGAGTAGAATTTGGTCCTGAATCAGGATCCATATTTGCTATCGACCCAGGGACATTGATCAATCTAAATGTAAATTTCACTAATCAAGCCGAAGTGGATGATCTCGTGAATATCAAGATAAATGGGCCGGAGAATTGGAATATTAGTTGGGAATACTCTACAGATACTACTTTGGGTTTTAATTTTGAAATTCAATCTGGTGACATAGAATGGACAGAGTTCTCAATTACTGCCCCAATTACAGAAAATGGATTACCATTGGCTAACTCCTTACATCAATTTACAATGGAATTGAATTCTAATTTAACAGGAACTAATGATTGGTATAACTTTTCTATGAAATATGGATATTTTCATGGGGTAGAAATTATTGAAGGAGGAGGTACTTCTTCCATTTCTCCATATGATGATGCTACGATAGAAATGACTACAAGAAATATAGGAAATACACAAAGAGACATAGGAGTTAGTATTAGACCAGTTGATGAAAATGGAAGTGAATTAGGAGAATTCTCACAGGCATTTGCGTTAGAGGAGTGGAATGTTTTCATACAGAATAAAATGGAACTAAATGCAATGTTGCCCAATGAAACTGGTAAAATTAAATTTCAGATTCAATCCCCATTCCTAATTTCTGGTACTATATTTTTTGAAATCAAAGTTTGGAGTACGGCTATACCTGATGAATCAGTTAGTGCCATTCAGAGAGTAAATATAGTTCCAAGGTCGGGTGGTAATCTAGAGTTAAGTAACATTGATTGTCAGTTTAAGACTAAGCCAGGGGAGACTTGTAGGACAGAACTGATCATAGAAAATACAGGCGATATTCCCTATAATTTTGAACTGATAATTAAAGAATCTGAAGACTGGATAAAATTAGAAATTAGTGAAAATAACATTACTTTAGACGCTGGTCAAATTAAGAACCAAATTTTCCTTAATGTGACTATTGATGACAATATTATGTCTGGAGAACAAGCTGAAGTCACTGTAGATCTACGGGTCGATGGATGGAACCCTAAGTCTGTAAGTTTCAATGTGATTGTGGACGATTACTTTAGTTGGGAATTAATTGAAGAATCATATTCTCATAACTATAACTATGAAGATAGGACAGTAAACATATCTGCATATTTGACTTTAGAAAATCAAGGTAATGTCAATGATGGACTAGTGGTAAATTTGGATTGTAATATATTTACAAATTTTGAGTTGGAAGTACCTGCTGAAGCAGAAGAACAACTTTCAATTAATCCACGATCTTTTGAAGTTCTGGACGTTGGGATAAAGGATATTATCAGCTTTACTGCATGGATGAATATTTCCTATGACCAAATTTCTGAAAGTATGTTCTTTGTTGAAGGTCCAACTCTAACTATTGAGTCCAGATCTATCGGAGACCCAAGAATCATTATTGAAAATAGTGTGACTGAGGATAAAGACTTATTTGAAGATTCATCAAGTGACTCAGCCGATGATAAACAATCAGTAATTATCGAATTTTTCAGAGTATGGCAAACAGTAATAATTAGTATGATTGTTATTTTATTCGGAAGTATTGGAGTTGTAAAAGCAATACAGTACAGACTAGAACAAGACAGGAAAAGGTTTGGGCTACCTCAAGAGGAAGATACAGAGACAGCAGGAGAGTGGATGTCTAAATTTATTAAAAAATCTAAACCAAAAATTTTCGTTGAAAGTGAGATAATAGATGTTGAAGATTTTGAATCAGATTTTAAGAGTAAATCTGGGAAAAAGAAAGTTAATCCAACTATTGTACCATCAAAATTTGATATTAAAGTTGCAAGCAAGTCACTTGATAAAGCTATGACAGAAGATACGTTAGACGATATTGTAGAATTGGCAGACAACATTAGTGAAGAGAAAGGAATACATCCGAAAAATTCAGAATTAATAAATGATGATTTTGAATCTAGATTTTCAAAATTGAATAAGGGAAAAAACAAATGAGGAAAGATGTATAGAATCGGAGTTGATGAAGCTGGAAGAGGTCCAGCAATTGGCCCACTAGTTGTTTGTGCTTTGGGGGTACCTGAGGAAGATATTGAAGTCTTATCAGATATTGGTGCAAGGGATTCAAAATCAATGAGTAAAAAGAAAAGAATGGAACTGGCAAACAAAATATATTCTGAAGCCGAGAAAAGAAGATGGAAAATAGGATTGATTTCATGTAGTGCATCTAGAATTGATCAAGAGAGGATTAGGACTAATTTAAATAAATTAGAAGTTGAATTGTTTAAGGAAGCAATACTAGCCACCGATATTAAGAAAAATCTTGGTGAAATATTATTGGATGCATGCGATATAGATGAGCAAAGATTTGGGAACAATGTTCACAAAAATCTAGGGGAAAAATGGGAGAAGTGGACAGTGAAATCAAAACACAAAATGGATTCTGACAACATTATAGTCGGAGCAGCAAGTATTCTTGCTAAAGTTCAAAGAGATAGCGAAATTTCTCAAATAGGTAAATCTCTTAATTTAGAAATAGGAAGTGGGTATCCATCTGATCCTAAAACAAAAATTGCTATCAAAGAACTGGTTAGCGGAGAATATCCAAATAGATATTTGAGATGGTCATGGAAAACAGTGGAAAGAATTTGGTTTGAAGTCAATAAAAAACCTATGCCAAATCGCGATGAAAGTAATGGGAATAGTAAACAATCATCACTCAATGATTGGTAAATAGTGAAATGTAGAAGTCTAGTGGTGGGGGCGATAATATGACCGATGCGGAAGAATGGGATTCTGAAATCAAAAATATTGTCAGAAAGTATGCACTGCAAAATGCGGTTGAGTATAATGGCGCTGGACAAGCAGGTTCAGTATTAGGAAGAATTCTAGGTGAAAGGAAGGACTTGAGGAGTAAAGCTAGAGAATTAAAGGTATTAGTGGATTTTGAGGTTAACGAAGCAAACAATATGGCTCAAAATGAGGGAGTAAGTGCTGTCCGTGAATTATTAGAAAATACCAACCCTGAGGCATTAAATAGGCAAAAACAGGTAAAACAGACAGGTTTGAAAGATTTGCCAAATGCAATCCATGGCAAAGTTGTACTAAGATTTGCTCCAAATCCTAACGGTCCATTGACACTGGGTCACGCAAGAGGAGTAACGATAAATTCAGAGTATGCTAAAATTTATGATGGGAAAGTTGTTCTAAGATTTGATGATACTGATTCTAAAGTCAAACCTCCTCTGAAAGATGCATACCATTGGATCGAGGAGGATTACGAATGGTTAACAGGAGAAAAACCTGATGTGATTGTCAGGGCTTCAGAAAGAATGGATGTATACATGGATTATGCTGTAAGGATGTTAAAAGATAACTTTGGGTATGTCTGCACTTGTCCTGCAGAAGTCTTCAAGGAATTAAGAGATAATTCAGAGGAATGCCCCTGTAGAAATAAAGAAACAAAAGAGAACCTATCTGAATGGAAAAAAATGGAAGAGGGGTCACTTGAGGAAGGAATGGCGGTTGTAAGAGTGAAAACGGATATGAGTCTTCCAAATCCTGCACTGAGAGATTGGCCCGCATTGAGAATACAACATACTTCTCATCCAATGGTAGGGGAGAAATACAAAGTGTGGCCATTATTAGATTTCCAAAGTGCTATAGAAGATTATGAGCAAGGAGTAACTCATATTATTCGAGGAAAAGACCTTATGGATTCGACTAGAAAACAGACCCTGTTGTACAACCATTTTGGCTGGGATTATCCAGAAACATTGTATTGGGGTAGAGTAAAAATACATGAATTTGGAAGATTCTCGACTTCTGGTATGAGAAAAGAAATAGAAAATAAGAATTATTCCGGTTGGGATGACCCTCGTTTGCCTACTCTCAGAGCTCTTCGGAGAAGGGGTTTTGATTCTGAAGCAATGAAAGATTTTTGGATAGATTTAGGACTAACACAGAAAGATATTTCAGTATCATTAAAGACAATAGAATCTTTTAATTCATCTAAAATTGATTCGAATTGTGAGAGAAGAGTTTTCGTGAGAAATCCTAAACTGTTGAAATTGAAAGAAAATGGTATCAAAATTCAGAAGAAGCTATTCTTGAGCAAGCATCCAATGAATGAAATTCAGGGAGAGAGAGTGTGGGATCTAGATGAATTAGATGTTTATATCGAAACCGAAGACTTGGAGTATGAAGAAATTCGTTTGAAAGATTTTGTAGATATCGAGGTTAGAGAATCAATTGGATTAATCCAATCTATAAATAGAACAGACAAGAGGCCAATAGTTCATTGGATACCAAAATCAATTGGTAAAAATGCAATTCTGACCATTCCGAAAGATAACAAGATAATTATTCAAGAAGGAATGATGGAAGATTTCCAAATTATTGAAGATAACATAGTACAATTGGAGAGAGTAGGATACGCTAAAATTGAATCTAATAAAGAAATAATCAAACTTCTATGGTTACATGATTAGTTCAGTAATTATACCAAACTGACATAATTTGTATCTATTAAGCGTCGCATTGAAGTCTAATAAGTCTACCAAGCCGGTTTATGGACGGGCGTTTGACCTCCAGGGCCTTTACCATTGTGGGATTATTATTGATCTCTTTTTTGTCAACTCCGACCTATGCCCAAAGTTCTGATAATGAGAATACGTCATGTTGTAGCGACACAGGATTTGACCTGTTTTTGTTAGATGAATCATCTGACGGCAAACTATCTCCATTCGAAAATGAGCTTTCTGATGAACAGGAAGCAACTGTAACTGCTTGGCAGCAAGGTGAAGTTGAAGTTGGATCTTGGGAAACTATTTGGGGTACAGAAGGTGATTACCCCGCTGATACTTGGGTTTTCACAATTCCATACTTGGTTGAAGGTGCTGCCGGCGTTACAATTAATGCCACACTAGACATTAGGATAGGGGGCTCATTTTATTCCGGTAACTCAGGACTTAATGGAGTTGAACCGTTTCTAAATGCTGAAGGTAATTTAGAAATTTCTGTACAAGTTTCTTCTGGTTCTGTAAATGATGGAGATAAATTAGAAGTGTCTCTGTATGTAAACAGTTTACTTTTTTCAAATCCTACACAGGAGGCAGGATTGACATTTAAATGGGGCTCTGAAGACTCTGTTGGTAAGATAAACGGCAAGATGCCATTGGTCAATATTAGGATAAAAGAGGCCAGTGTCACCTCAGGACTTGTATATTTCCCTATAATATTAAATTCAGGATTTGGCGGAGAAATGTGGTCTCTATCAAGTGGAACTTTCAATCTTCAGGGAAGTCCGCTAACACTTAGCCCTATAGCAACACCTATCGAATCAGGAGTTGAAGTAACATTTGTTTGGGAGATGCCTGAGGGTACAGAAAGCGGCACTTATTCAACTGATTTTACACTGTCACCTCAATCAGGTTTAGAAATTACTGCCTCAAAAAATCATGAAATCGATGTTGATGACAACAATGGCGGAGGAGGTAGTTATTACCCCTCTTCTGAACCATTAAGAGATAGTGGTTCGGAAATAAGTGTAGAAGTTGATATGAAATTTGAAGGAGATTTAATTGAAAAGAAAATTGAAATTTCGTTTGATAGCGCTATGTCACAATGGATGAGATGGGGGATGGATAATATCGGAAACTCCAGCTTAGATTCAAATAGCTGGTGGAAAAATTTAAATTCATATTCAGATTCAGTTGCTAGTTCACATAGAAATAATGGGAAAGTAGATGATGATGAACTGCTAGCATTGACATCTCATATCACTGGCTCCTCATCAGATATGCGTTCATTTATGCAAAACGGATTATCCTTAGATATCGAATCTATTCTTGGTATTAATCCAGTTGATTTAGGCCCAACAGAATATCAAATTGATATGGGAGGAACTAGATCATTTGCAGCTGAAAAAATAACAATTAAGATTGAAACCTCTTACTCTGTAATAGACAATGAAAGGCAGTTATTAATTGAAAATTTTATTCGTAACCCATCTAACAATTACTGGGATGATATTGACATAAATTTAGAAATTAAAACATCAATGTTGGCAGGACTAGGTCCTGTTTCTGCGGAAAATATTGACTTTGAGCATCGAAGATGGATTTTCTTAGAAGCAATCAATATTAAACAAAATGGCATTAGTGTTGATGAGAATTTTAGGATTGAGTTCCTCCCATCTGGGAATATGGCATTCAGCCCTCTAATTTCTGCAATGCTGTGTGTCTTCGCTTTATGCATTGCTATTGGAATGGGATTGTTCTTAACTAGGAATAGAAGTAGTGCACCTGCACTAATTTCTGTCTCATCTTTAGGAGGTTTGTCTCTGGTAATATATGTCCTAGGTATGCCTATGCAAATAGTTCTTGCAATTGTCGCTTCAAGCATTCTTTTAGTTTTCCCAATCTCTCTAGTTTCACCTAAAACAAACAGAGAAAAGAGAAGGAAAAATAAATCTCCTAGAATTGAATGTCCTGCTTGCGAAACTAGTAACCCTGTAGAATCAAATGTTAGGCCACTTAGAATTGAATGTTCAGGTTGTAGAGTAATGCTTAGAATAGAAGAATAATTACATTTTCCCGTCTCTAATTAATTTGTCAATTACTTTACTTGAGGCGATATTAGGGCTATTATCTTCCCAAAAAACTCTGGCAGAGGAAATTTGACTTACCATATCAGTGGACCATCCAGGTGCTAAAATACAATGCCAAACGATTTCTTCCAATCTTGATGTAGAAGGTTTTGAACGAATCAATGAATCTCTGACTAGATTTGACAATGCTCTAGCTTTTCCCTCTAGATCAAAACTGCCCCATCTTGAAGAAACAGCATTCAAAATATTTTCATCGATCCAATCGTATTCAGAAACATTTGGCTCAGGAACCTCTGGTAAAGGCACTACTCTAATTATCCCCTCATCTAATAGAAAGTCTCGGAGAGCTGAATATAGAGGATCATAAGAGTTATCCATAGCATGATTGAGCCAATTACCCGAGATTAACCATGGCCTTAGTCTACGAGTTCTAATACCATTCGGCGATATTAATTGTGCTAATGCATGAGATTGAGCGACAGATGTTAGAGGGCCTTTCCTATACTCTCCATTATGACTAATTAATCCATCAACAATAGATGTGGAAATTGTCAATCTGAAAGGATTTGTTTCAATAGATGTTATCTCAGAATCATCATCAATTATTTTAATCCAGGGGGATTGAGGCTCATCGATAGAGAATTTTCTACGATAGGCTATTCCATTATCAACCAGAGAAGATTCAATAACGGCCATGGATAAGGAAGATGATAATGTAGGTTGACATAATAACAATAGAGGTTCATTTAACCTTTCAATTTCTTTTGAAGCTGATATCAAAATATCAGAAACTGAAGAATATTGAGCCTCATGAACAAGATATCTCATATTACTCGAACAGGGGGGTAGTACAAATCATATACGCTATGATATCATTCAACCATTAATCGCAATTGATCACGTTTGTAGGCCCATGTCGAAGGGATACGACCAGTACCAACATAATATCTAGCCAAACGGCGCAACCTTGACTCACAAAGTTCTAGTTGACGACGATTATGCAAGTCTTTCTTATTATTGGAAAGATGGTCAATAAGACTCAACGCTTTTCTCATAAGATTCATCATATCTTCAGGATATTTTGATTCGAGATCGTTTCTAGAAAGAGTTTGAGAAATTCTCTCACCCATCACAAGACGAACGTCAGGTACAGCGTGCATATCTCTAAGTAATGTTCCAATTTTTGCTGAAGAATGGCCTTCATTAGCGTATTTTATGATTAATTCTTCAACTGTACCTTTATCAGATTCAGACCATGATGGAGCTGTATCAATATTGGGCTTAGATGACCCGCTAGTTCCTTTTCCTTTGCTGTGCATACGTGCCATGTGATGACCTCAGGTAGCCGCCCGACTTGCTGCCCCTCTTTAATCGCTACGCAAACTCAAACAACCAATTTATCCTATAATCTATGTTGAGCACGAGCCAGTCTGCTAGGACCATTTGGCCATTCCCAACCTGCAGCCTCTGCTCTGGCTGACCCAATCAGTTCTCCGTTTTGGTATACTAAAACCTCATCACCGATTCTAATACTTCCATTAACACTAATCACATTTGAGGAAAATAAATCGCCTCTCCAATCAATTCCCGGAGTAATATTAGCCACAGGAAATTTTTTACTTTCAGCTAACAAAGGCAAGCAGGCTTTCGTAAACGAGAAACGACCTAATCTTGGATTCCATAATGCCAATTGCTTTCCTTCTTTACGTATAGTAAATATCGGAGGTCTACCTTGAATTCCAGTCCCTTCTAACCAATCATCAGTACCATGTTGGAAATTTGAAAGAGCTCTAAGCTTCCCCAATCTATGTTTACTCTCTTTAGGATCATCTAAACTAAAATCATTGACAGACTTTTCAACCATCTCTTTGAGGAAATCAAGAGCTTCAGATGAACCCGCAGAAAGCCCATTCCTAGTATCTATAATTTCAATAGTATCATGTTCTATATCGATACCACTGTGATTCAATACTCTCAGAAAATTATTCCTTGTAATATATTTATCTATCATTTCTTTGATTGTTTTGAGTTCATCTAAATCCCAATCTCCAGTCACAGGGATATCATAGTTTGCAGCAGGCCATATATCTTCAAGTTCTCTGGGAACTAGTCCAAGTGGTGCTGTAACCATTACTTCATGGATTGTGTTAGAAACTATGGATCTACTAAATCTCTTGTGCGAAGAAGAAAGTCGGTAAGGTTTAGTTGCAGAACATGGCAATAAAACAACCACTTTAGATTGATGTAGAGGTGGTTGATGATGTTCGGAAACTCTACTACGCCAGTCTTGAATCAAAGGGTCATTCCGACTTGAAAAACTATGACATCTCAATTCGTGAAATTGCCCTTTGATTCTAGCTAAACCGGATTCCCCTCCATCTAAAGAAGACATTTTAGCATCATGAATCCTTAATCTTTCAACGGATCTTGGGCTTGAGATTGATTGTTTTTCTACTAACTCACGAAGATTTCCTTCCCTAATCGCTATTCTAGTTGCTGCTAGTGAGTTTTTCCAACATTGAATTTGAGTATCCATTGAGGAATCTTCCCCTATCGATTCCTCAATATTTCTTGGTCCATTCTCAGACAAAATCACGCCTAATGAGCTAGCATGCTTCGACCTTGCCAGATCAAAAATATCAACCCCCATCCAGGTTAATATTGCGCAATTATCAGGACCCCCAATTCCAGGAGTCCATATCAACGATGAAGGAAAACGTGTTCTGATGATGTATAGAGCCTCGGAGAGTAAACCTTTCTGATTAACCAATTGTGGAGCGTCTGTTAGAATGATAATAGAGGGTAGTAGATTTTCATCATTTAGTGTCAAGTCATGATGTAAGGATTGCCATGAAACTGGCAATATCTCTCCACCATACCCAAATTCACCTGAGTTAGATTCAACTAAACTTGGTGGAAGGACTAAACCTTCACTAGCAAACCAAGTATCTATTCTATCAAAAGGTAAGGTAAGGTTTGTTCGTGTTTTGATAGAAATTTTTGCAGGTAAATTTGTAGAATCTCTAGAGTATCGAAATGGAGCTATAGAAAATGGTAAATCTTTATCACTTTCACTCAAAATAATTGCTGGAGTCCAAGAACTAGGTGAATTTCTGTCACCCAGACTGAATAAACGCCCAAAACGCTGTCTTGCGACTACACTTCGGGCTAGTGGCCGCTCTCCCATAGATGATGCGGAGGAAGCATTTCGCTTGAAGCATTCTAAGAGGAGGCCGTGTACGCAGAGGTGTGAGACGGATTGCTGCACTGCTGATGATTGTGATTATTATCACTTCTAGTATCATTAATGTCAATGGGCAAAGTGAAGAAAAAAAATTAATTATTGAGGAAAATATCGAACATGACGGTCCTCTTTGGTACAGTGTTTCATGTTTGAAAATCAGTTGTCCTGGTCTAGCACTTGAAATTGATAATAATGGAGAAATTTTCTATCAAGAAAATAATCATAGATTGGAATGGGGAGGTGTACTTGAAAAAGGTGCAATAGTAAGTGTCTTTTCAGATTCTGATTTGTCGAATGAAGATATAGAAATAGATTCAATTATAGTTACAAACCAATCTTTGGTTGAAAATATCGATTTAGTTGATTCGGTCCCATCACCTGGGAATCAGATAGATTTCCAAAAAATCATTACTGAAGATCATTGTTTTCTCGGAAATTGTAATGTAGAACTAAGAGGGAAAAATAGAGGAATTGAATTCATAGGAATTTTAGGGAATAATTCAGATAAGGATTCTATACAAATTTATGGAGAGCCAGGAGATGCTATAGTAATATCCAATATCATTGGCAGTGAACATATCAAAATGGAGATTTGGAAACGTAATAATAGTGTTAAAGAACTAATTACAAACAATATATTAGACAAAGAAAATTTCTTCCAGTATCCGAAAGAAAGTGAACTATGGATTAGGGTTGTCTCTGACTCAAATGAAGAATTATATCCATACAAATTTGACATATATCGAAATAACCAAAGTAATGAAGATGGAAACTCGGGAGAGCTGAAGGTGCCATGGGATAATGGTGAACCATTAAACTATGAAATTTCTTGGTACTATGAATCATATATTACAGAATCAGATACGAATGGTGATGCAATTCAATTTCAGATTGGAGAAAATATGAAGGCGTCACTTGATTGTTTGACTAGTAATGAATATGTTGATTTTGAATTATTCTTAGTTGATTATTTAGGAGTTAAAGAAAATATCACAATGGCGAATGGAAATTGTCCCGAGATAATTGAAACAAATGACGATACATATTCTATTGAAGTATGGGTTAAGTCAGGTACGACATCCAGATGGAATATTTCATTTTCTCCGCTAAGAAGTTTTGATGGAGAATTATTTTCAGATGCTCCTGAAACTAAATGGTTAGATATTCCAGACGAAAGATGGAGCAAAGTGAATTTAGACTTAGAAACATCTGGAAGTCTCCATAGTGGAGATAATATAGACATCTTTTGGATTGAAATTACCGACATCAATGGTTCTAAAATATACCTTGAAGAAATTGTAAAAACAGAAGTAAATTATACAATCCAAGAGATTAATCAAGAAACTGGTGTTCTAGTAAATACATCAAATGGTGAGGCAATTGTTCTCCCGAATGGAAACCATACACTAAGGATTGAAAGAAGAGCAAGTGCAGAAATTGAAATTAGTTATACTTTCAAACTAGAATATCTTGGAGAATATGAAGAACCTGAAATCGAGGATTACGAGGATTTATCTTGGATGTTCAATGATTTTTATATTTTTATTGGAATACTAATGTTAAGCCCTCTAATGTTAGTATTATTTTGGAATAGGAAGAGAATTTTCTACCATAACACTATTTCATCTGAAATAAATTTTCACGATAGGGAAAAATTAATCAGAATAAGGGAGAGAATTTCTGAACAGTTAAGTGTTAAACAGAAAGATGTTGAAATGATTAATTCTGCACTTATACAACTCGGAGAAAGCCCATGGAGTTCTATTAACGAAATATGGGGGGAGCCAGAACTTAGGCACATGACCGAACAAATTGAAATCTGTACTTGGAAAGTTTCAACTGAGGAGAAAAATATTCTTCTAGGTCTGAAAATATTTGATCAAGACTGGGAAATTTCTTCAATCAGATTCAATTACCCGGAAGGAAGTAAACTTTCCATAATTGACGTTACACCAAATTTTATATCGAAAGGTGATGAAATTTTCTTAGACACTCTATCTAAGAATTCGCAATTATTTATTAGTATCTCGCTAGAAGGTAAATCTGCAAAGTTAGCATTAGAATTATCCGGTCTGGTAGAAAATTTACCATTGGTAGCAACACCAAACAAACTAATTGTCTGGGATTAATTATTACGTCTAGATTTTGCTTCTTTACGAATTTTTTCCTCTAATTCTTCATTAGAGTAACTCATCTCTTCTTTAATATCGATTAACTTTTTCTTGAATGAACGAGAAACCTTTTTTGGTATATCTAATTTTAATAAAACCATTATTGAGCCACGACCATTACGTACTCTATTACTTGGCAAACCTCTTCCTTTAACTGAAATTGTTTGACCAGGTTTTGAACCTGGAGGAATTTTTATTCTCAACTTCTCACCATCTAAATGAGGAATTTCAACTGTAGTCCCGAGCACTAAATCTGTGAATGATAATGGTAACGCCATTAGTAAATCAGCACCATCTCTTTCAAACCATTCATGTTCTTCTATATCAATCTCGATGTAAAGATGACCTGGATCTCCATTTTCTGATTTTGCAGATTCTCCATAACCTGTCATTCTGAGTCTCTGTCCATTCTCTATACCTGGTGGAATAGTAAATTGTACTTTCTTTGTTTGGTTAGAACGACCTTCTCCTCTGCAGGCAGGACAAGGGTTCTGAATTATCCTCCCTTCACCTTTACAAGATGAGCAATCAGTAACAACTTGCTGTGTAAATGGCCCTATTCTTTCTATCCTTTGTATACGGCCGCGTCCATCACAAGCAGGACATTCTCTAACATCTTCTGGGTTTTTTGAACCAAGACCGTTGCAATTCTTACATGTTTTAAGAACATCAAACTCTAATGATTCCTCAGTACCTTTCATCACAGCATCAAATGGTATTATATGCCTAACAAGTAAATCTGAACCTCTCTGTCTTTTGTTCCTCTTAGGACTTGAAGAACCAAAAATTGAACTGAAAACACTTTCAAAACCTCCACCAAATAAGTCTTCAATACTAATATTCACACCCTGAAAACCACCCGGTCCGAATGGTGAGCCTCCGGGACCATTGTGACCATAAGTATCATATTTTCTCTTTTCATTGGGGTCAGATAAGATTGCATAAGCTTCCTGAACTTCTTTGAATTTGATTTCTGATTCTGGATTATCGGGATTTTTATCAGGATGATATTTTCTAGCTAAGCTACGAAATGATTTCTTTATTTCTGATTCACTGGCATCTTTATTTATGCCAAGTATCTCATAGTAGTCTCTCTTCCCTGGCATAATCTCACCTGATTACTTTTTTTTACGGCCCTCTATGAAGTATTCCTTTTTCACGACAAGTATGTCCCACAAGATGTACAATATGGATTATTAGAATTGTTCAGCGTCCCACACTCCTTACATGATATCGCTTTAGGAGTTAATTGTGTTTTTGAGGAAACAGACCATTGATTGTCATCGTCTTTCTTGTATCCCTTAACTTCTGAACTATTCTTATTTTTCTTCATTTCTTTCTTGGCAGCTTTAATTCTTTTTTTCTCCAATCTTCTAACTGCCGATTTTTCCAATCTTTTTGAAAGAAAAGACTTCGAAGGTTCTTTTTTCTCTTCGACAATTTCTTCATCAATAATTGTACCAATATTTCTGTGATGAGTGATAACCTCGATTTCTTGGTCTTCATTAACCTCAATTTCATTTGATTCTGCATTTAATGAGCCTACGGTACCTGACATTTTTGCTTGGATTAGAGCACCTTTACGTCCCTTGATTTTTTCTGATGCCTGATCTTCAAGTTTTTTTATAGCAACTTCAGATTTTTCCCATAAACCTTTATCTTCTTGTGAATATGATTTACTAAGTTTCTTAATCGCTGCAGATCTGTGATATTCATGATCCTCTATTACTCTATATCTGGAAAACATTACAATGCCGATAATCAACGCTATGGAGTGTATACTTAATTCAAGAAAAATATCATTTGAGATTACCTCATTAATTGTTGGCAAACCATATCTTAATGCAACAATACAAAGTGTTGGTGTTAACAATAGTGCCCCAGATACCGCTCCAGAGCGCTCTGCCATGACTCTTCTCACGAACTATTCAATTTCAATGATTCGTGTTAGTGGGAGATTATACTTACAGAGAACTCTTCACTATGAAATGTCACGGACAGTCATGGAACCGGCGATTAGAATCTCATCAATAGTCCAGCCATATGAAAATGCAAAGATGATTCTAGAATCGATAAAAACATTTTTTCCTGATTGTGAAATAGACAATTTACCTGTAAATGAAGATTTTCCAGCAAAAAATCAACAACAAAAAATTACTGGGTTATCTTCAACTCTGGAATATTTATTAATTCAAATAAGGAATCAAAGAATCTTAGACACTGCATTGGATGTAATGACTGTAAATTTAGAATCTGATAAAACATACTTCTTCATTTCAAGACAGGCTGCGATTGCTGGTAAAGTCTCTTTTATCGTAGATGGTAGAAATCTAGGAGGGGTCATTAGAATTGAGATATCAGGGGAAGATTTAGATATTTGGCTAGAACAACAAACCTGGCACGAAGGTAGGAATCAAATTCCAAGATATACTGGAGATGAACTAGCAATGAGAAATGATGGTGAACCAACAGAATGGTTCGATAAAAGGGGAAGACCTACAATCAATCTTGATGAGGATTAGGAATTCCTTCAATATACCATTTTTTAACAATCGGCAAATCTGCAGGTAACCATTTCACATCAAGTAATTCTTTTTGGGATAACCACCTCATTTCATCATGCTCAAGTAATTCAATTTCATCATCGTTAATTATCCCACAATCAAAAATATATAATCTAACAAATTGTTCATCATAATCAAAAAATTCTTCTGCGACAATATTTGAGGTAGAAATAGATATTGAAAGTTCTTCTTTTAATTCTCTAGATAGTGCTGAAATAGGACTTTCACCTGACTCTATTTTACCCCCTGGAAATTCCCACCAAGAAGCCCACGATTTACCTTGAGGTCTTTTACAAGATAAAATTCGTCCTTTTTCATCATATATCACTCCGCCTACAACTTCAATGCATGGCTTCAAAATACATTTAATCAGTCGTATAATTATCCTTGATTGTTCATTAATGTCCAGAATATCTTCTGAGGGTAAGTGTACAAAAAGAACATTTGTAAAATCGGATAATTGATTCAAATTAATCGCACTAAGTGTCTTGAAGTATGTTTCATTACACACATAACGTCCAGGATCTATACTCCATTCAACATTAGATTCTTTGTTAAATTCCTTTTCAATCGATTCGGTAGGAGAGTTTGAAGTATAATAGTCAACATCGTTATCGATAATCTTGCCACTGGAGATTTGCCTACCTGAATTATCCTTCTGAGTCATTCCAAATTCATTATATGCAAACTTTTCAAGACGAATTTTTTTAGATTTTGAAGAAAAACCAAGATGTATTATTGTGTGAAAAAAATCTCCTGAATAAATTTTATTTGCCACTAAACTTGCACCTTCTTGGTTTACCGGAAGTATATCAGTAGAGGTTGTAAAATTATTGAATTTTATCCCTTTAATCATATCTACAACTTTTTCTGAAATATTATATCTGAAACTAGAGAATTTAGAGAAGCCGGTGATTAACACCCTTGGTTCATTCATGGATATTGCAAAAGTAATAGATAGTTGGTATTTTCGCAAACAATCTATCGCTATGTTCATCATTCAGGTATTCCTAGGATAGTTATGGCAGAAGAGCTTCTCGTCAACATGACTGAAGACGAAGAGCTCGAAAAGATAAGTAGATTAGGTGTAATTGGAGTAATTTGGAGTGAGTTAAATGGAGGTATCGGACCTTGGGGTACTTTGAGACCATTATTTACGATTTTCTTGGCACTTATCCCATTTCTCTTTTTAGGACAACATTTTAACAGACAACATGAAAAGGCAAATAGTTGGTTTCTGATACAATTACCATTACTTTTTACTGTAATTTTATGGTTTTTACTCTATTTATGGTCTATTGGTGACGCTTTTTTTGTTTCGAGCCGTATAGTTGCTAAGGCTGAAAGTAAGTAATCAGAAATTTTCCTTAAGTTCTAGCGGACTAAAAAGATGGCCTGGACTGGTTGATTTCGCCAGCTGTGTCCTTATCACCTTCTCCCAGTCTCTCAATACAATTATCGCATTAACAAATGGGATTTCTGAACCATTAATTATAGTTCTAATTATTGTATCGAAAATATCCATCCTATCCTGATCTATATTTTGCATTAGTTTTTCTAATGGGAAATCACTAATTTTTGGAGTAGGACCATCTCCTTCAATAGGCCATGGTTCTGTTATTTCAGCAGGTAATCTCTCCCCCTCTAGTGATGCTTTCTTGACTAATTCTGAACAAAGAATGTTGATATATTTTGAAATAACTAATGCCGATTCAATTATAGGCAGGTTATACTGTTTAACAAAATTAGACAAATTCTCCTGAAGAAATAGTAATTTCTCTTCTATTGGTTCTGAAGGAGTTGGCATCTCCCCATCACTGTTCATAATTAACCGAAGAGAGATGAGCAAATTAATGCAATGAACATCAAGTAGTGGTTCTGTCATCATATCTTATAGGGGATGCGCTATTTCCACGCACTCCATCTAACATATCATCTTCGATTTCAAAGAAATCATTTAACCAATCACCATCTGTATCCCATTTTGTAGGATCTGTGCCATCTGCTATCTGATCCCCATCAATATCTAGTATCCACCAGCCATATACATATTCGCCAAGTCCTATGTTTGGAAGATGATACTGATCTCCAGCAAATCTTTGATAGGAGTCAGCCCATTCTCCACTGCACAAAGTCTCATCATCACTAGTATCCAAATATTGGTAATCCTGGTCATTATCATCGACTATTAACGCATATAATTCATCATTATTATTTATCTTATACATTCTGAAATAGTTAGAAGTAAGGGCAGATGATCCAGAACATGTCCCTAATAATGATTCTCGGAGTTGCCACCATTCTTCCACATAATTTCCAGAACAATCGTTCAATAAAGATTGTCGAACTAAAGTTGGAGATGACAAAGAGGCATTAACAACTCCATAATACTCCTGGAAATTATTGTAAGGTTGGTATTCGCAAGTTCCTCCTGAGCAATCCCATCCACCATCATTGTCAGCATCTTGACCTGCATCATCTGCATCTGTGGCATCGTGAGTAAACCAAACCCAATTTAATACAGGTCTGGATATTACATTATTTGATATTTGTACCGGTTTCAAATTATTTGCAGAGATTTGCTCCCATTGTACCTGAATTTTCAGATAGGAGGACCAATTATCATTAGTTTCATTCCAACCTCTATAATATTCATAAAAGTCAGGCATCATATCTCCATCTGTATCGTTGTCTAACGGATTAGTACCATATTTGAATACCTCACGACCATCACTTAGGTTCATGTCTTGTACATAATCAATAACTTCTCCATTATTGAAAACTGGTTTCATAACCATTGAATCACCATCAGTATCAGAATTAAGCGGTAAAGTCCCATTTTCGAATTCCATTAAATTACTGAAGAATAATGGTGCAACTCCGTTACCAATTTGATTTTCTGTGCTTGATGCTGTAAATTGTCTATTTTCCCATACCCCCTGAGTGGCTGGAACATCTTCCCAATTTCTATCATACCAGCCGTCCTCATCAGGGTCATAATTAACATCGAGAGGATTTACTGGATTCATTGACCATCTGTAATCGTTAACCGGTAAATATTGACCATATGTGGAGTAACAATACTCCCAACCATCAGGAATACCATCTCTATCAGAATCTGAATCAGTTGGATCACTAATTCCTGCTAAACTAATATTAAAATTATCAGGATTTAATTGATTAATTAATCCAGCTCTCTCGAATGATGAGATTGATTTTGTTGAGAATGTGACATATAACTGGCTCAATGCTAAGGAATAACTCATTGATTGCTCATCCATAAATGCGTTAATTGTGTCTGCTCCATATGAAACCAGTCCAGTCCCATTAGGGATACTATCAATAGCTAATTTTTTACCATAAATTCTTGATTCAAATTCTGCTAAATTATCAAAAGTTTCCGAAGGAGATATGATTCCATCTCCATTACAATCATACGAATCATCATCACTGTCAACGGAAATATCAGCCCCTGTAAGAAGATTCATTTCCCATCTATTCTCTTCAAGGTTCCATTCAGTGAACCAATATTCATAACCATCACTCATACCATCTCTATCCGTATCATCAGAAGTTGGATCAGAAACTCCGAAGAGCGCTTGGAGAAGGGGCTTTGCAGTAGCACCGGACTGCCAATCAGTGAATTGTTGTAATGCTAGTTGAGCGCGACCTTCTTTATTGAATAGGATTCGATATACTCTATTTTCGGCTTCTGAAGGGTCAAGATATTCTGCTTCTTCCCAAAGCCTCGGAGCGTCAGGAGGTGAGAGGCCTCCATTGAAAGGATTATTCAGTGTTAAATTAAGTTCTATTTGATCTGATATTCCATCATTATCTGAGTCATAATTTCCATCATTTGGAACTAAGGGATTCAATGTCCAGACCCCATCAGTAGAATTCCATCTAGTAAATATCAATTCCATCCCATCTAGTAATCCATCAGAGTCTGTATCGGGATTATTGGGGTCTGCAGTTAGGCCTGTTAGATTTATTTGTTCAGGAGTTAAGAAGGAGCCAAAAGAGCTGGATGATTCTGCAGAAAGCCAAGGATTAGGCAAATATTCTCCACCAAAGTAAAGAAGATAAAATTGAGGGACAGTGATTAAAGAATCTATCTCCGAGAGATTACTTGGAATTACATTGTATTCTTCCCAGTTATTCATCCCATCACCATCAGGGTCACCAACACGGTCATTTTCGTTCACCGGATTGAGAGTCCAAGAGCCATCGAATAAACTCCATCTAGCATGATAAAACTCCCAGCCATCTGGCATTCCATCGAAATCAGAATCAGAACTAAGAGGATTTCCAGAACCGATATCAATTTCAGAAGTTGCATTGATTAAATTATTGTAATTATTGCTTGCATAATCACCAAAGGAACCTCCAGCAAAACTTTCCCAAGTATCATTGAATAGCACTGTTGTAAAATTATCGGGGAACGGTATATCATTGTCAGTACTATCTCCAAAGATAATTTCAGATTTCCAATGAAACTCCATCCAATTAACAAGACTTTCTTCTAACTCGAGAATTCCGTTGTGATTGACATCATATCCATCTCCATCTGGATTGTTCAATGCATCGGATCCATTCAAAGGATTAAGACCAGCAGCATCTGCAGACCAAGAACAAGAATATCTTGCTTCCCAGCCATCGGGTAGAGAATCTCCATCAGAATCTACATTGTTTGGATCTGTAGCAGTCCAATTTAAAGCCGCATCTGAACTTTCACCATGTGATGGTAAACCTTCGTTAATTACACTTTGAAGTAAATTGGACCACTTATATTCGCACAAATTGGAAAGCCCATCATTATCAGCATCTTCATCTGCATCATTAGGATTACGAGGATCTAATGTCCAAAGATTCCCACCATTATAGACGTCACCAATCCATCTGCGATTCTTTATTTCCCATCCATCAGGCATGCCGTCCCCATCAGAATCGATATCAGTAGGGTCTGTAGGTCCATCAGTACCTCCTCCTGCACCTGAACCTAACCATCCTTCTAAGTGAACAGATAATGCCTGAGAGCCTATCACTTCATCACAAATGTATTCATTATTCAGATAGTGACAATCAAAATTAGTAGATTCAGTAAACCATCCCCAATATTCTTCACCATCTGTAAGTCCATCGCCATCAGTATCGATGTTTCTTGGGTCTGTTCCATTGAAACCATTTTCAGAATTTGTAATAAATCTAAATTCATCTAAGTTGGTCCAACTTCTATCAATACCTTCCCCTGATTCAGGATTATATAGAATACCATCAGCGTCTGCATCCCTATCTCTATCATAGGGGTCAGTCGGATCAAGACCATGAATAAATTCCCAACCATCAGGCATCCCATCAAGATCAGAATCAATCGATTGGGGATTAATTGGCATTATGTTCATGTATCTACCAGGGGAAATACCTGCGAAAAGAATGATTGATTCTGATGATTCCAAAGTAGATAGTGAGCTGACTAAACCAGGAATGAATGTTTGATTGTCAGACATTCCTGTTACTCCTTGATAACCACCTTCCAGCACCCATGTACCATCTCTTGAGCCGACTATTACTTTATTATCAAAGGTATGAATTGAGTATACATCATTTGATCCTGAAAGCCAATTTTCCGAGTTCCACATTCTTTCTGAATCGAAAGCAGTTAGTGGCATAGAAATCAATTTGTCAATATCTATCAAATGTAGACCTCCTGATGTACCTATCCATGCACCAGTGATTAGTTCGAAATTACCAGATGAATCCTTAGGTCCAGCAGGTTGTAACATATTGACTACAGCTGATTTCGATACATTAAGTAGGTCGGCTTTTTGGACGAAGTTTTCAGAGTTTTCTCTATCAAAGACCCACCAAGGACTCCCTACTGAGTCCGTACCGTCAGTAGTATTCCATGCAATCAAACCACCTTCTGTACCAATGAGGAGAAGAGGTCCTCTTCCACTCATTTCCATATGTAATGCGGTGTTAACATTGGCTGCATTTACCGATAAAATCTCAGATATAGTATCAAGATAAATAACAGAATTAATTGTTTTTCCTGAAATCGATGTTGACCAAACATCTTGACCTGAGAATAGCATCAAATCTAAATTTCCACTGCCTGTATTTAGAACGACCATTTCATTGACAGAACCCATAGATACAGTTGAATCTGAATTCTCAAATGTCAATGTATCAATTTGAGGTACACCGTTAATCATATCTATAATTGATAAACCTTGATTTGTTAACAGAATCAAATATTCTCCGTTATCATCAGACCAATCCATCATTGAATTCAATGCTACTCCTGAAGGGAATTCAATCGTTGATGATACATCATTAAATGGATCTAATATTGTTATCCCAAATTCTGAACCTATAATCAAGCGATCTCTTTGGTTATCAGAAATAATTGTGTGAACTGAAGCATCAACTAATTTTGGTGATGTAGATTGATCATAGGTAATGAAACTATTTTGGTCTTCAGATAAATCAATACTCCTAAGGCCAGGGGTAACAGAAACTCCTTCATCATAGTAAATCATATATTCTTCATAATTACTGAATGATTCTCCCCAACTGGATGTTGCCACAGATGTGTCTGGGATGATATATCCATCTCTATCTAAATCCCATCCATCGGAATCTGAATCTAATATTGCATCACTAGCATTTCTTGGATCGAGCCCATAATGTACTTCCCAGCCATCAGGTATACCATCACCAGGAACGGCTAAACCAACAGAAATGATTTCTGCCCAAGAATAATAATCGGAATCAGATTCTGTAGGATCACTTCCAAGCCAACCATCACCTGTTTGTCTTTCTACAGTATCTTGACAGGAACCAATGGTTAACAGATTTATTTCACCATAGCACCATAATCTATCTCTTTCAGTCACCCAATCCTCAGGAGTTCCGAACAAATACTCTTCCGAATTAGTGTATTTCTCAGTATCATCTATAATTCCATTCCTATCAACATCAAACCCATCGCCACATCCAAATGTGAAATCAGCACATCTATCAATATCTTCCCACATATCACTAGGGTCTAAAGGATCAAACCACAAACAAGTCCATGCATTGGTAGTATTAAGATAACCTAATCCTCCTTCGGTACACATGTAAATTTCGTAACCATCGGGTAGACCATCTCCATCAGTATCTGCTACTCTCGGATCAAGCCATTCTCTAAATCCCGAATCAGTTAATTCACCAGGTTTACCTGTTAAGGACACTCTGTCTGTGAAGCACCTATCTAATGTGTATGGCCAACAGTATTCCAGAAGAGCACTGGCACCGTCATTGTCGTGATCTGACATATTATCAGTACCATTCCTAGAATCTAGGCCGGAAATAACGAGTATTTCATCATCTAAATTTAGTATGATATCTTCTCCAAATAAAATCTCTTCATGAAAATCAGGAATCTTATCTCCATCTTCATCCGTAACAGGAGGACCTCCTCCAATAGCTTCTCCAGGGTCTACATTTTCTACTGGAGCCTGAGGTCTAGTTTGAGAAATAAAGGCCAAACTTGACAGAATTAGAACTGTCATCAAAAGTGCGGTTTGTTTGCGCCTCATGCTATCACCTCGTCTTAACTACCCTTAGCGACTTTCATGTATTTATGACCATGATGGAGCGTCGTTCGGACAAAAGGTTAGAAATCTCACAATCCGGCATTTCCACAATCATCTGTAAAAATGAAAAATTTCACATCAGAAACAGATTCATTGAAGGACCAGACGTCCCCTCAAGTCATGTTTGTTATGGGTCTACAGATTACTCACTTAGGTTCTGGGAGTAGAGGTAATTCAACTCTACTAGAATCTGATGATTGTAAAGTACTAATTGACTGTGGATTTTCACTTAAACAAATTGAGAAAAGACTATCCAGAGCAGAAGTAGAACCAGGATTAATAGATGCTATATTTGTGACTCATCACCATGGAGACCACTCAAAATCAGCTCTTATGGCTTCAAAAAAGTGGGGTTCCCGATTATATTGTAATATTGAAACCGCTATGAAAATGGGCTGGAATCCAATATCAGATTGTAGGACTTTTGGGAGTTTAGAAAGAGTAGAAATTAGAAATGAAATTAGTGTTTTACCTATACCTATACCACATGACGACGCAGAAAATATTGCATTAATTGTGAGCAATGGAGACGGTAATAGAGCCGGTTTTGTAACTGATTTAGGAGAAGCAACTGTTGAACTAAAGAGACATTTAAGAGGTTGTACTCATATTTCCATAGAAGCGAATTACGACCATAGTAAACTAATGCAAGGACCCTATCCTGACTCTCTAAAAAGAAGAATTTCCGGCAGGGGAGGGCATCTTTCCAATAGCCAAACAGCAGAAATTTTGAAAGAAATAATGAACCCCGGCCTAAAATCAATAGTTTTGTGCCATTTGTCCGATAGAAATAATGCACCCCATATTGCCGAAAGTGAGGTATTAATGAGGATTGGAGATGATTTCAAAGGTGAAATATTTATCTCTGAACAATCAGGACCTAATTTCAAAATTGATGTAAGCGTTGAAAAATAGTCTCTCAGGAAGAAAGATTAGTGCCCCATAACAACCCTATGAACTGAATTTTGTACTTCTCTCATGCGATCATTTGCACCCAATTCTCTGAAGACTGAAAGTGCTTTCTGAAGATATTCCATCCTTTGTGAACGATCCTTCTCAACCTCTCCTAGACGTGCAAGGAGCTCTCCCTTCAGATGACGGAAATCATTTGCTTCTGCTAATGCCAGTCCTTCCAAATAATGCTCAGAGGCTTCTTCTTTTCTTCCAGCATCACTTAGAACTTGACCTAATAGCATTTCAACTTCAACTGCACTGTGAGGGTCAGCTTGCTCAGATAAAATTTCTAAAGCACCAGAATAATGTAACATAGCTAAATCATTATCTTTAATCTTAGCATAATACCTACCTAAAACAGCCCTAGCCCTAGCGTGAAGAGTTTCTTGACCATTATCTTTGGTTTCATCATGAGCCAACATTGCATGATCTCTAGCGCGATCTAACTCACCCATTTCTAAAAATGCTGAAGCAAGACGAATTCTTGAGTCACATAACTCAGGATTACTTTCTGATTCTAGAAGATCTTCAACATTACTATACACTTCTAAAGCATGTCTGTTATCTCTTCGACGACGGAAAATATAGCCCATATTGTTGTATGAACGTGCTGCAGATACTGCATCTCTTGTTTTAATTTGGATTTCTAAAGCCTGTCTGTGAAGCTCTAACGCATCGTCCATCGCACCTCTCTTTACAGCAATATCAGCTCTTGATGATAATAATCTAGCTAATTCCTTGTTGAGTTTATTTTTACGTGCTATTGGAATTGCTGCATCATATTCTTTTTCCGCATCATCCCATTGACCTTGGATTGAAAGAATATCTCCTCTAAGTTCCCTAACTGTACCCCATGACTTTGAATCGAAGCCTTCCCTGTCTAAGGACCTTAAAATACCTAAAAGTTCGGTGTGTCCTGCTTGGACAAGATTGGGACCTTCAGATGATAACACTGCCGCCAATTCTTCAATCTGTCCAGAATTGTTCAAGTGGTGAATAAATTCTATCCGGTCAGTGGGGCTTGATTTTCTGTTTCTATACCAATTTACAGCATTATTATGCAATTCATGACGTAAATTTTGCTCCATAGACAAAACTAAGAATTCCCTAACTAAGTCATGAACATCGTAGTTTTGGCTATCTGCTTGTCTAGCTAAACCTTTCTCAACCAAATCATCCAGTAAATCAATTGCAGCGTCTAAATCGCTCAATGCTGAAAGAGGCATTGGTTCGCGGAAAACTGCAATTGCACCTAGTAATCTCTTCTGTGGCCCTGATAATCTACTGAAAATTTCTTTTTCTACAAATGTCTCTAAAGTCGCATGGAAAGTTCCACCAACACTACCTCTGTTAATCAATTCTAGAACTAGAGGATGCCCTCTAGAAAGTGAATAAATATGAAGGAACTGTGAACCATCCATATCTGGTAATGCTGAAAGAATTTGTTTACTAGATTCCTTATCCAATCCTTCAAGTGGCATTACTAATGTAAGAATTCTACCCTCTGAATCTTTCTCAGGTACAACCATTCTAAATGATCTAGAAAACATAATTACTCCGACCTGACTAAGACCTGGAATTTTTGTTGCAATCCCTCTTAAGATAGTGATTAAGGTTTCATCACCTACCTTATGTAAGTCATCTATCACGATTAAACTTGGAGAATTTTTCAACCCTTCAATAATTAAATCGATTGTAACATTAGCCTGAGGTATTGGAGTAGCTGCTAAGTAATCTGAAAGCCCATTATTACCCATTGTTGATTGCCATTCTGCAGTAGCTTCAAGAAATGCTCTAGAACCTTCCCAATCTTGACAACGATGATATAATAAATTTCTTTCATGCGTAAATCTTTCGAGAATTTTTCCCGCGAGAGCGGTTTTTCCAATACCCGCGATTCCAGGAACTAGAATTGATGAAGATCTTTTTTCAAGCAAATTAACCATATCATCAACTTCCTTTTCTCTACCAAAAAATTTCCTAGTTCTAGGTAGATCATTGAAAGATGTGACTAATTGCTTCTCAATATGTTTTGAAAGGTCTCTTTCAATTAGCTCAGCTGAAAGAACTGAAAGATCTAGACTCCCATTATCATCGATATACCTCAATATATCTACATGTCTAAGAGGGAGATCAGTTAACTCCAAGGCATTGACAAGAGGAACGTTTTGTGAACTACCGTCTGGAAATTTTAAACGGACATTTTGAGTACTTACTTTTTCCCATATTCCATTTGCAACTTTAATGCCTTCATCAGTTAGGAAGTATGCTTTCCTTTTGCGAGATACTCCAGTAACATGCGCTTGTCTTTCCACCAATAAACCCTGTTCCCTCATGCCAGAGATAGCTCTAGGGACATTAGAACGAGCAATTGCAACTGAATTTGCGATACCCATCTGCGAAAGAGCAAACGGAACTTCTACCCTTCCAGCATGCTCGACATAATCTCTGAGATGTAATAATATCCTCTCTTGTACGCCGGGCCTAGGCACGGGCGTGTTACTCATGCCGTTGCAGCAATCTCAATTAATACATGAAGTTTCGGTGGTGAAGTCTCTATCATAAGTCAAGAAATTAATAATTTGGATCCTCTACCCAATCATTAGATCCCTCATCCCAAATCCATCCTTCGGTGGACTCCTCGTCTCCTGTATTTTCAACATTAGTAGCTGATGCTTGTTCGTCATTTTCTTCCTCTTCTTCTACCTCAACAAAGAAGTATACGAAAGCACCTCCAATTAGGGCTATAACTACTATTGAAATTATTGCAATCATTAACATTGACATTCCATCATCTGATTTCCCTACAGAAATCTGAACTCCGCTAGAATAATCAGAACCTACATATCTGAACTCAGGTGTAACCGGGCCTTCATCAAATCGAGATGATGGGATATCTAAACTCCATGTAGAGTCACTACTGACTATAGTACTATTTGCAGACACCTTATCAATCAATGCGGTTACTGTCTTACCAGGCAGACCTATGCCTGAAAAAGTTATACTTTCACCATCTTTTACTACAGTGACCTCAGGAGTATCAATCTCGAAATTAATGCCAATAACAGTAAAAGTAACCGGTGTAGAAATTTCTTTAGAACCAAAAGGATCAGTAGCTACAAAAATTACATTTTCTAAAGTCCATGATGAAATATCTGGATTGTAGAAGAACATAGAAATCGGATCGTACATTGCAATTCCATCCTGACCTACATTAATCACCAACGCAAAATTATCATCGAAAGTTGCTTCAGGACTAGAATCATCAAATACTGATAAAATTAAATCTTGACCATTGTCTATTTCTGAAAAGAATTGATTTAGATCTATTTCGGCCTTGGTACACCTATCTTGAGATTGAGATTCTATTTCACAATAAAGGGTGATTTCTTGTAACCAGCCCTCTGAATCGAAAATAGGTTGGTTATTTCCAGCATCTGATGGATTATCCGCAATTATCTTGATTGTGGTCATATCGCTAAAATCGTATCCATCATAGGATTGAACATCAATTTCATATTCGAAGTCATGTTGAAGAATTGTGGGATCCCATGTTGTTGACCATGCCCCATTGGCTTCGAAATCAGAAACTGATTGTTGATGGACGATAATATCTCCATTGTAGATATCTCTAACTGTTATATCAACTCTAGAAACAGAACCATCGTTATCTCTAGCTACACCTTGAATTGTATTATCGGAAACCGAAAGTCTTTCACCATCAACAGGAGACATTAGGCTAACAAATGGGATAGAATTCGAATTATCGATAGTCAGTGTCATAGTGACAGGAGCACATTCATCGATTACACTCAAACAGAAATCTGAGTCAGAGGCCCAAATTGTAAATGTATAATCGGATACAACTCTAGGTTGACCGCTGAAATCCCAGGTCCATGACCAGTCTGCACCTCCTGTTGTTGGAGTCGTACCTTCAAAATTAGGTCCACTAATGTAAAAATATATTTCTCCAACATCTTGGCTACAAGCGTTAGGGCAGCCATACTGATCGTATGCAGTTCCCTCGAATGTTACTATACCGTCAGACCATGTTGAGCCATCACTAGGAGTGTTTACGGTGATTACAGGTGGTGCTGCATTCAGCTTAATATTCCTAGTAACTATTGGACTGTAATCAATTCCGTCAAATGACCTGAACTCAAATGTATAATCTGTTTCCTGATATCCAGACATATCGAATGAGTAGTACCATGAATTGAATGGATGATTGAATCGTGTTACAGTACCGGTTTCCGCTCCACTGTCGTCAACAGCCTGTCCGGCAGATGTCCACTCACTTGTGAAAGGATCTCTAACCTCAATAGAATGGATATATCCCTTTTGGTCCCATTGAGCTAGTTCATCAGTAGCGTAAAATCCTGCTAATTGGCCGTCATGTGCGGAACCAGTAAAATTCACAATTTTTCTAAAAGAGTGACCGTTTTCTTGTGTTACTGAAATTGAAGGTCCTGTGTTAACTAAATTGATTATATCCTGATATGTAGTATCTTGAATAGTAAAGTCATTTCTATCATATCCAAAGCCAAATTTATAAGCTGTGTAGTAATATCGTGATAACTCTCTTGTTCCCGCGCTATAATCACAATCATCGTCATTATTATCTATGGTTAAATCACCATCATTATCAATTCCATCAGAGCATGAATCTTCATATTCATCATCTGCAAATCCATCTGGATTATCTCCACCTGCGAGGCCTCTGAAGTCAAGATGTGAGTCAGAAGCTAATGCGAACCATGGGGTATATCCATCATCATCAGTGTATAAGGAATAAAGATCATTTCCAAGAGCATCTTCGATTAGTACATTCGCATTTTCTACTTTCATTCCATCAACTAAGGTTTGGAATCTCACCATTTCTGCTCTTCTAACTTGTACAGCATACTGTGTTGGTTGAGATTTGATGAATATCTTTGATGTATCGAGATTTGAAAGATTCGCAAATGTGAATACAGTAGAATTATTATCCATGTTAACAGCTAGTGGGAAATTTCGAGGTGTTAAATTATCACAACTTGCACATTCGGAAATAGGAGTTGGGATAATAGCACCTTGGAATCCATTAGCAGGCCATGCTTCTTGGTCAGGCCAATCCAAAACTACCGGGAATTCACCAGGAGGTGCACTTGGTATAAATTCAGATTGAACAGTAACTGATGATTTACTTATATTGTATGCAGTTTCAATTCCATTCCAGTTATTCTGCGAAAAGAACCCTAGAGAACCGTATTGTTGTGTATTAGCAAATCCACTATCATAATTTCGAACAACTGCACCAGTCCCAGCGACATTAAATGAGTTTCTTTGGACATCCATTAATCCGCCTATGGCTCTAATTCCGTCAGAGTCACCGCCCAAAGAAAAATCATTGTCATAAAGCGTCACTCCTGAACGGAAAACACTTACTGCAGGACAGGTATATTCTCCACCCCAGTACTTGAAACTGGAGCAAGTTCCTGGATTATTCACACTCACAGTGTTATTGGTAAAATGAAGTCTGGAGGCTGATGGTGCAGGACCTGATGAAGACAATTCACCAACCTGAATCGGAGTTCTCGCTGTATCTGAAATTGCGTTGTACTCAGCAACTACATCAAATGAACCTGTTAACCAAAGTCCATTCCAACCTCCTATTGGACCAATATCATTATTGTGAATGTGTGCTTTACTAGATTGAATTGTAATTCCTGAACGATCTGCCACACCTGATATTGCGTTGTTGTGTAATTCTGCATCTCCTCCATCATAAACTGTAATTCCTGAACCCTCATCAGTTACTATTTCATTATTACCAACTTCAAACGTGTAAGCAATACCTTGAATTGCTTTAACTCCATTAATATCTACCCCGTTACAATTCACATTAATATCAGAATTTGTGAGACTTCCCGAAGAACTTACAAATGCAAAACCATAATCTCCAGTATTAACAGTTGCATCATTAATCTCGATGAATGTTTCTTGAGCCCATAATGTAGGTCGACCTCCATCATTATTACCACACCCATTATCAGTTCCAATAAATAAAGGTGAATTCATTACAAGAGGAGTTATTTGTGTACCAGAACCATAAATTTGTACAGCAGAACCACCCACTCCACTTTTTTGATCATTTCCAGCAATATATGTTCCATCAACAAATATTGGCTGTGCTAGATTAGTAGTCAGTACACTGCTAGTGTTAATGTTGGAGAATGACATTTGAGTCAAAGTTGGAGATGCACCATCAATGACCATAGCACCATATCGCCATCGATTAATTGAGTCAATATAGTAAGGAATTCCCCACGCGTCCTCGATTGTGATATGTCTGAATCCAGTTTCTGACAAGTCAATGGAACTACGTATCAACACACCTTCGAAACATGATGCATCTTCAACTTGAATTTCTTGAGATCCTTGTTTCATACCTTTGCATTCTCCAATTTCACTGTCATTAGCAGGGTCTGTCCATCTGAAAGTGATCTTATTTGCCAGACTAGCATCTCCTGACGCACCACAAGTCCTATCTCCTGCACACAGATTTCCTCTGACATCAAGATAAGTACCATTAGGGAAAATTACTGTAGTGCCTGGTTCGATAATTAATTTTGCTCCGGATGCAATTGTTACATCTCCAGTCAGCTGATGATTTCCAGACCAAGTCTCAGAAGTAGTAATCGTCCCTGAGGTGGTTTCATTATTTGCTAATACAGGACTAGCAGGACCAACTAAAGCAATTAACACGCTAGATAACATCAGAAATACTAGGAAGGAACTTCTTACACGGCGCTGAGACATGTTTTACCGTGTTGTGAATCATTTATGAACAATATAGTCACAATGTGTCCTATTGTATCAACAAAGCGCTTTAGTATCATATTTCAGAATTTAAAAAAACTAATTAACATTGAATAAAAATGATACCTCGTCACTCCATTTTTCTAAATCCAGTGCACCATAACCTGAATGAGAATCATGAGTATCTGTTTCGAAATTACTTCTATCTGAAGAGGTAGCTAAAGCAGTCTTCACGAGTTCCATCTCACTGGCATCTATAATGCCATCAGAACCTTCTATAGATTCCTGAAATTGTTCCAGAATGATCGCTAAAGCCCCTGACACAAATACTGTTGAATCACTGGTCCCAGTAGAGTAAGCATAGGGTGAAGATAACGAACTCGATGTTGTAGAAAATATATTGACCCCAGGCGCGACTACCTCTGGCTTTTGATTGGGAAACTTTCTGTCCTCACCACTAGCAGGATCTACGGAAGAACCATGTGCACTACTCCCCCACATATTTCCTGATTTACTTATTGCACCTACTGAAATAACTCCCTCAATACTAGAAGGTTGAGAAACATCATTAATATCCAATTCTAAACCTGTATTGCCCGCTGCTGCAACAACAAAAATTCCGGAGTCTAACGCTTCCTGGACAGCTAGATTAGTCTGCGAATTAGAGGATGAAAATGCCTCGTTTGGAGAGCCTCCTAAACTTAGAGAAATTATGTCTACTTTCTGCGTAATTCTACACCATCTAATTGCCTGAGCAACACTTTCAGTTGAGCCAGAAGTACCATCCGAATCAAGCGCCAAAGCAACAGATAAACCTACTTCAGGAGCAACTCCTCTAAATGTCCCATTAGAAATCAAAATACCAGCCATTAAAGTACCATGAGAACTATCTCCTACATCTCTGACTTGTTCGTGATTTCCACTAACGAAATCTCTGAATCCCAGAAGTTCTTGATGAGAGAAATCAGGATGTTCCATATCGATACCAGTATCTACAATACAAATATGAATGCCTGCTCCAAAATATCCTTCTGACTGCAACTGTCTAATGCCGGATTCATCATATGCCCATTCTGAATCAGGAAGAATTGGAATTAGATATGAGTTAATCCAAGGCCAAGTTGCGATTAGAAAAAGAGTAAAGATTGAGAATAGAATAGCTCCATTTGGCCAAAGATATTTCTTTATAGGTCCAATAGGCCATCGTAACTCTTGTGCTTCTTCGTCGCTCAAACCATAAGCAGCACCTGGGTATCCAGGGGCCTTACTATCAATAGCAGTTAATATCCGATGGTCTTCAGGTTCAGGAAGCAAATCAAGATTCTCTAAAGACCTCATGAAATCCACCTCTCATAGCTAGGGAAAAGATTCAGTATAAGAATCTCTGTTCCCAAAACACTATTTCTGTCTAATTCAAAATGGTGCGCCAGGACGGCGTCCAGAACGGCCCTTAGTCAAATAAAGACCTATTAGGATTAAACCAGCCACTAAAATCCAGGCAATAATATCAGTATTCTCATCATCGGAAACGCTCGGCGATCTAACATCGACATTCATGACACCCTGTTCTACTCCGTCACTAATATGCCAAGAATCATCATCTATATTTTCATCATTAAATCCAGTAGAATTGATTTCAAGCACGATGTAATAAGGCCCAACTTCAATATCCGATAAGTCGAATAAGAAACTAAACTGTGTTGAAGATTGCGCTGATATATCCATAGTTGTAGTAGCATCAACAGACGTAGGATTGTTACAGGTTGCATCGTTACAGAGAGCAGCATTTAGTTGAACACTTTCAGCATCCACCAGTCCATCGTTTGAGATTGTTGCAATATACGTTATCTGTCCGCCTGCTTCAGGTTCACCTCCGCCATAAGCCTGCAACGACTCAATTTTCAACACAGGTTCAGAACTCTGAACATTAATTACTATGGTTTCATATGAGTTTCCTACTTTGTCAGTAACAGATACATAAATCGAGAATTCTTCATTCGGATTTGCATCACTTGGTGATACTACTGTAACACTATGAGATGTACTAACAAAGCTACCCAATGTGTGCGATGTCGGGCCAGTTCGGCTCCAACCATCTGGTAATTCTGAATCATCAAACTCAAAGTCATATTTTTCATCACCATTTCCTGAGTTTGTGAAATCAATAGGTATGATTATTGATTCACCAGGTGAAACTCCATAAGATTCTTCCATTGGATTTGTTAGCTCGAAGCCATGTATCTGTGGCACTCTAACAATCAAATCATGAGTTGTCAAATATCCATCAAGAGTTGAGATACTAATTGTAATCTTATGGCCATCCTCGAAAGAGTGCGCTACAGATTGATTAGGCGGAATAACTCTAACATTAAGATTATCAAATTCTAGATTATTATCTAATCCTACCTCGAACTGAGTTGAGCTGTTCCAATCCCCTGAGCCGTTATCGAATAATATGGTCCAATCAGAACTATCTGTGCCTGAAACCACGCCTCCAACAGAGAATAAGTCGAATGATTCATGACCAAGATAATCGATTCCTAAAGTAAATTCTACTGGAACAAAACCGTTAGTATCATTTGTAATCAATGTCACATCACCTAATGAGCCTACGTATGTTTCATGACCAGAAGTTTCGTTCAATGTATTGACTTCGATATCATGATTAGAAATTCTGTTATACAAGAGATCCATTAATGGAGATTCCTGACCAGAATAGACATCGACTCCTCTCCCCGCCATGAACTCCATGTCCAGACCTCTCAATTCAACATCAAAATCTCCTGAGAATTGGACATTTCCATTAGGTAAAAGAAGATTTAGTCGACCATTATCATCCACATCTTCTAACCACTTCATTCCAAATCCAATATCAATCAACACACCAGCATCAGAAATCTCACTCAGATTACGAGAGTTTCCATCATAATCTAACCATTGAGTTTGTACTTCGATAGTACCTCCTTGAGTTAGTTCCATATCCAAATTATTAGATGTTTCAGTGACATCAACGTCTATTAGACCCATGATTACCAAATCCTGATTTGGTACTGAAGCACTTACTATCCAGAGTCCAGGCTCTAATTCTGCTGACCAACTACCTGACCAGCCCGCTCCATCATTATCTTCAATTTCGACTGTTAATGTATCCCTAACTAGACCTTGTGTAGGAATTATTTCTAGTATTATATCTTCAACAGGAATACTTGATATCCCCAAATCATAGGTAATATTACCATAAACATCAACCAATCCTGCAATTAATTCTAAGTCTACCGAGTTTGATGAATCCGAAACCGAAACTGCTTCATTAATATCTTCAAATCCATCATAGGAGGTTCCAATCTGCCAAGTTGAGTTATATGGTACAAATAATTCCCAATCGCCGTTGTCATCTGTTAGAATCAAACTATCGATCCCTGTCGAGGAATCTGTTAAAGTGATCTCAACATCTGAAATGCCTTCACCAACATTTGAGACATTGTTATCATTTAAATCCCAAAAGGTTGTACCGCTTAATGAAACGTAAAGATTAGCTACCAAGTCAAGATGATTATCTCCTACATCAATAGTAATCGGATGTTGATCTATGACCCATCTCTTACCATCCTCAGTGAAATTAAGAGAAACTATCCAATCTCCCTCTACAATGCTGAGTTCAGTAAATCCGCTACTATTTGTAGCCTCAATGCTAAATGAACCGAGATCATCTGCCGACTCCATTAACAAGCTAACACCTGACAGAGGTGAATTTGATGAATCCACAGTGACGTTGAATGAAATATCAGCGAGTTGACTTGTTGAGAAAGTCAGGCTTTGTTCGGAGGTATCTGAGGAGACTGGGATAAGAACTCTAAGCCCTTCTCTGATTTCGTTAGTCAATATTTCAGAGGTAGCTATCCAATCACCTTGTGGGAAGAAGTCTACAATACTACCATTTGAGTCAGTTGTTCTTGATAATACCCAACCATTCTCAACATTGGTGAATCTTACTAACTGCTCAGATAATGCACCACCGCTTTCATTAGTAAATGACATTTCAACTTTCCATTCAGGATCAAATCCAATACTTCTGAAAATATCCTTAGAATCGATTCCTGCTCTGAAATCTACATTTCCGCTCATTATTCGTGTTCCAAATAAGTCACCAGAATTAGGATCTGCAATTTCAACAGATATCCGATAAATACCTGGCTCTACTGATACTTGAGCAGTACCACTATCGATCCATTCAGAAGAGGAAGCATTAATTTGGTAATCTATTCCATCAACTAGAGATAACAGACTAAAATCATAAATTACAGGTGTTCCATTTGATACATTGTTATCTCCTGAATTATCTAAGAAGAAATCCACAACTAATATAGAATCTTCAGGATAAACGATTACTTCAACAGTATTGTTGTTATTATCTATGTTTGTGATATTTGTTCCAGAACTCATTTCATCGGATTGTACAGTAAACTCCCATACACCCTTAGGTAGAACCATTTCAAAGAAACCGCCGTCATTAGTTTCTGAACGCCAAGTTACATCGAAATCGTCGCTTTGAGCAATTACTGTGACTGGTTCCCATCCACCAATTTCGGAATTGAATAAATTATTCTCTCGATTAATGCTAACTGCTCCATCAACTGCTTGACCTGGTCTAGCAACCATAATTATGTCATCCATATTTTCTTCAACAGTGAACTTTGTTCCATTAACTAACTTTAGGTCAACGCCCAGTTGTGAAATTGCATCAATTTCTGTCCCAACAGGTAGAACGATACTGAATTTACCATCAGATGATGTTTCAATGGTTGTGCTAAAATCATCCCAGTAGAATACAATCGGCACAAAGTCCAATGTCTTATCAGTATCAATTGTATCAGAGTCAATATTTTCATCATAATACAAAGTACCATTTACTACTTGACTTGTGTAGAAATAGTATGTATCTGTGAAGTCAGAACCTGATGAAACTTCAATTTCCTCCCATAATTGTTCTGTTTCGGATAGTGTGTAATTCAGAATCCAAATTCCTGGAGTTAGTTCAACATAGTAATGATTGGATATATTATCGTAAATCGAATCAACAGGGGATCCAGAACCATTCTTTAGGTTAAATGTTAGATTCAACCCATCCACATATGTATCAACTCCATTTTCTGATTTCATAAGTTGGAAGGTTACATCTGTAGTCACTGGTATAGGCGATGGCAGGACAAAATCTGATTGCTCGTTAGAGTCTACAGTAAATTCCAGTGAAGACTCTGAAAAGTCGTCACCATCAATATCGATAGTAGCAATGTAATCACCAGGCATAATAGGACCAAATTCTATCTTGGAACCTGTTAAAATATCATTTTCATATGTTAAAATCGGGTAAATATGACATGGTGCGTATTTTACGACATTACAGTCTCCGATATTTTCAGAATATGGGTATGCATCTGTTGGCTCAAGTAGAACTGTAGAGTCAACAAAGTTTCCAGATTCATCTACAAGATTCCCTGTAATTAAGCCACCATTAATGTCTATTTCCTTTGGAGTGGTTGAAACTGCCTGTGAGATAGTAAAGCCATCATCGATCTCAACTCTCGTTTCATCACTAAATATTACAGTAACATCGTATGAACCAGGAATTGCGTCTACAATATGAAAAGTACCAGGTTGTACCATTACACCGCTGAATATACCCATTCCAGAGAATGTACCAGTAGCATTGATTGTTCCATAATTTTCCAAGCTACTGTCAGAGGTGTTAGGAGAAAATACTCCAGAACCTATCAGAGTTGATTGAGTTAATTTTTGTGTAAAGGATGCAACTCCATCAGCCGTAAAGCGACCACTAGCATTAATAATTCCATCAAGTAAGTAGTTTCCATCTGAAAGCAAACACAAGCTGTTATTTTCTGGCATTGTTTCGTTAACATTACAGTTTACGATATCTGCGATATCATCATTTATCTCGCCATCAATAATACCTTTACCTGCAAATTCTCCATCTCCGGTCACGCTGTGGTTATTGAATACAGTTTGAGTATAATTTCCGGTAAAGTCGGAAACTGTGGCTATGGATGAGGTAATTACATTCCCATCGCCTGTAAATGTGACTTCACCCGTACCCTCGAATCTAAGGTTATCACCTATTATCGAACCATTAGAGGTTGAAATCAAATATGGAGAGGTTTCAATCTGATCCCAAGATGGAGATAATTCGATAGTTGCATCTTCAAGAGAATCACCTGAGAAAAGCTCAGAACCTGACCAAACAATTCTACCTGTTGAAGAAACAGGATTTACTGAAACTGTAACAGGAATAATAGAATCACCATTACTGTGGCCTGCATCTCCAGATATATTTACAACTGTCTCTGAGAGCCATGTGGAGCCTGAAACGTTACCTAAAATTCCTGTAATTGGATTCAGAGTCCTTACGTCGGATGTTTCACTTTCGAAAATATCTCCAAGAGTTTGTCCGACATTGGAAGTCATAATTTGAGTTCTTGCTGCATCTAAATCTGGCTCACCATAGAATGCTGAGATTCTAATCTTACCTGAAGGGGCTAGGAAACTAAAGTCACCATTAGAATCAGCGTCAGTAGTCCCTATTGGAATCCAATAAGTTCTTCCATCTCTATCAACAACTTGACCGTCTATTTCTTCTTCATCTCCGCTAAATGCATCTCTCTCGATTAATATTCTTGCATTTGGAACTGGACCTATTCCGTCCAACTCAACTGTTCCCTCTATTGTAGCACCACTGTAATACTTCATTACTTTGACTTGTGTATTAGCGCTACCAATACCTAGGTTTTCACAATCTGGATCGATTTGAGTTCCATTCTCATCAGTCTGACAATCAGGAGTATACCAGTTTGAGAGAACTAGATGATTCATCATGGCTCCCGGGAGTGGATATGCATTCTCTAGATACGACCCAGGTGCACCCGACGTGTAGAAGTGAGGTGCAGGTTGTTCCGCATCTCCGGGTAGACCTAGGGTAGAGGTACCATATCCAACATAAATTCTAGCAACCATAGTATCAAAGAACTCAGGTTGATGCTGATAGTCGATATCAACCATTCTAATCATCTCGTTGACGTCAGTTAAAGCTCCTGATTGTTGACGAATAACATCGTTAAGATATTCATTCTCATATTCCTCACCAGTTCTAGGAATAATTGGTCCATCTCCTCTTTGCGTTTGATAAACAGAAGAAATATATGTTTCAGTATCTAGACCTGACAATGAAGTTGGAGCATGGAAGATTCCTGTAGTTTGCCCCTGATGGTAATTGTAATCTTCATAGTACTGACCACCAAGCGGATAGAGACGATTATCTACAGCGAAATACCTGATTTCATTATTTCGAGAAATGGTTTCTCCCAACTTACCATTATAATCTTGCACTTCGTAAACTAGTTCAGTTGACATATCATGATAAAGGTCATTAATTCCCTCAGAATCAAAGATTTGTAACAACAAGGCTCGGCTCAAAGCTAGTTTTGCATTTACTCTGTGAAGCCCAGTTGAAACATCGTCAAAATCATCAATTAAATCAGGAGTATATCTATATCCAGAAATATCATAGTAACTAATTACTAATTCACCTTTGTTCGAACCAGATTCATACCTGTCTAATTCAGAAACTGAATTCCTTGCATCATTGAAATCATCTATAGCGGATTCTTCATTAGTATTTTCAGAAATTATTTCTCCGTCTTCTAAGACTAGCCAAGTTTCTGAATCACCAGGAAGTCCATTTGACTGCAAAGAGTATCCTCTTAACAATTCATACTCGCCGTCTATTGCAACTACAGACATTGATCTTTCCAAAACTATGTTTGAATCATCAACACCGAGACTCATAATGGTATCAAATTCGTCTAATTGCTCTGAATCCATGTAGTTGTTATCTAGCAATAGAGAAACGAATGCCTCAGTAAATCCAGATGGAGCATTCGATCTCCTATCTCCCTGAGCCAGTGTAGTAATGAATAAAGAGACAGTGTCTTCTTGACTAGCAGAAAGTAACATTGCTCCGCTATTTGGTATACCTGACTGGAAGTTATCTGCTACAGTCGGATGATCTCCTTGAGCGAGAGCTTGGAAACCATAATCCCACCATGAAACGAATGCCGGTCTCTCTGAAAAACTAACATCTGTATCTTGCTCAGATAACCACTCATAAGCCAAATTCCAAGAACCAGAATTAAAACCGGGTCCAAAAGTGCCCATGTACCACAAATCACTGTTAGCATCATAGTTCGCGCTATTCAATAATGAGAATCCTAAGACTTCTTGTCTAAATATGTCCGGAGTAATATCATGGATTGTTTGATCAACATCAGAGGCAGATTGTTCTCCGCGAGGAATTCCGGAGTCAATTCCGTATGTCATATGTTGTGAACAAACTAACATCAGTACAATCATTAAAGCTGGAACACCTGGATGTTTTCTTGATGCAGTCCAATTAGCCCAAAAACGAGATCTTGGAGTAGATATTCCTGATTTCCTCCATTCTTTGAGGAAACCGGAGAAATTAGCATAATTCCACATCATTGCAATTCCTATACCACCAACAACTGAAATTGCTGGAGTTGCGTTAAAGATAAATCTTCCAGCAGACCAAGCCATGTAAATAGCAATTAACACCCATAATCCTAGAAGTATGTGGCTTTGCTTTTCTTTTCTTGCACCTCTCCATAACAACATCACTGCTACAAATATGGCAATTAGTGATACAATCGGCCCATATGATGCAAATAGAACACCTCTACTGGGCGCTTGAGCCTCACCAATTGTTCCGAATATTTTATTCTTGGAGAAATAGAATCCACCAGTGAATAAAACGTCCCATCCGTCGTAAATATTTGCTTGTTGCAACACATATAGAACTGCTAAAATTGAACCCATCAAAACCGCAGTACTACCAAGTACCAACAACCATGGTTTATCACGGTAGGATGACGAAACCCAACCTAGAGCAAGGGTGAAGCCAATAATATAGAACATTGGTTGGAAACCACTGGGGTCAAATAATAAATTTAGACCAGGCCAACAATAGAACGGCAATGGGATCACAAAGGCTGTAAGCATCATCTGTAATGCTGCTGCAGTAATTGGGAGACTGTCTCTGCGTCGGAACATATTGAAGAAAATCTGGAATGCGAAAGCAATGAATAGTATCCCTGGACCGTAAACGAAACCTTTCCAACCAAGAGCTACAATGGCAAAAGAAACACCTGATAAAGTTGCATTAGACATAACAGCAGGATTATTTGACCACATTTGTCTTATTCCAGCGATAATGTATAGAGGGCTTAGACTTGGAGTTTGGAATAATCTTTCATTCTTCAATTCATCCATTGCTCTAACCCAATAGTAAAATGCAATTGCTAAGAACAACATTGCAAACGCATCGTGATCAGCAAGACCAAAAGTTGAGTGCCCGATGTGACCAGGCATTAATGCTATCAACCAAGCTGCAACAATTCCAGCCATATTGCTATGTAATCTTCTAGCAAGTCCCGCAATTGGTAGAACAATTAATGCACCAAAAATTGCAGGTAATGAAGCTACACTCCACCATACAGAAGTATCTAAGTCCATTCCAGATAACCAGGAAAGAGATAAGCCGCCAAGTGCCAATGACCATGAAAACAGAGGAGGTCTTGGGTTAATTGCAACCATAGGGTATGCTCTGTCTGCGTCAATAATCAAGTGACTCTTTTGATATACCACATAATCTACAACGCGTTTCATATACCAAGGATCTGAACCTCCTGACATATCCCAGAGTCCAGTTCCAGACGCATTCATCGCTGGTAGAACGTTCCAACCAGTTCGGACTGCCAAACCTGTAATCAATGCTGTACCTACCAATATTCCATACGAATGTTGCTTCCACCATTTACGGAATGCTGAATGTTCTCTTCTAGGTGAAATATCTCCGAACATTCCACGTCCTGCTATCATCATAGCACCTACATTTAACCAGAATACAAGTAAGAACCAGGTGAACATACTTACGTTATCATCTCCATTTAACGTAGAGAGTGGTAAGTCATTTCCAATCTCTTGAAGATGAGCCAAGGTGTACATTAGCCAATTCAGAGCAACAACTGTACCTAATACATGCCATCTTTCAGAATGGCAAAAAGACACAAATAGAACTACTAAAGTAGCAAATAACGCCCAAACTGTACCCAAATAATGATGATCGTTGTATGAACTCACATCACTAATTGTACTTAGCCAAATTAAAGGAATTAGATTAACAATGAATATGATTCCTGACGTAATCAATCCAGCATTAGGCATGATTAATGGAATATCTCTAAACCATGGTCCTTGTCCAGAATAGGTCAATCTTCCTCTCATAACTAATGTTACAAATATTCCCAGTGTAATCGAAGAAATCCAAAATGCAAAGAAGATTGATGCTATAGAACCTCTAATAACATCCGTTAGCTCATCATTGTTACCTCCCCATGAAGAATCATCTAGAGTATATCTTACAGCGAAGGAAATTGCCAAGTGGATTCCGATAATTGCAGAAAGTAACATTGAAGATTCTTCATTCCAGTTGTTTTTAGCCATAAATAACGTAAAAACAAATACAAAAGTAAAGGTAAAACCTTCTAATGGCGTCACAGGAGTATATTCTGGCGCTATTATCGCCAGAACAATTGCTGAAAATGAGCTCAGAATGATGAATGAATTATTTTCTTTGTATTGGTCAACGATAATTCTACCGATAAGCGCGGCAAAAGCAGCGATAATCGGTAAAATTAGGATTTCAGCATATCCGTCAGTTTCAATTCCACCATTAGCAACAGAATCAGCCCCAAAAAATAGTACCATCAGAGTTGCCAGTACAGCAGGGACCGGAAGCAAATTCATGTTTGAAAATCCTCCCATTGTCGCGTCATTATCATCGTTCATTATTCATCACCATGTAGTCGAGCCTGTAGGCTCAGAGTTCCGGCGAAAATTGAGGATGTTATAACCGTTAGTGGGTCAACAGTTTTCAGATAAAAATAAAATTACCATAAATAAGGCCCTCAAAGGCCTTTATGAGCGATATCTTTTCTGAAATAAGAACCCTCTAATTCTATGTTCTCAATTACTTCATACGCGGCTTCTACGGCCAACGCTAAATCCGGAGCAATTCCAGTTGCTGAGAGAACACGACCCCCGCTTGAAATTAGATTACCATCATCAGAAATATTAGCACCTGCAAAATGGACAAATGCTTTTATTTCTCCCTCTTCAATACTAGTTTCGGTACCATGAATGATTCTTCCAGTTACTGAAGATGAGGGATATCCTTCTGAAGACAAAACAACTGTTGCAGAGGAATATGGGTAGGAGGTATAATCATATTCAGAAATTTTACCCTTGGCACAAGCCATTAGTAACTCACCTAAATCACTAGAGATGAGCGGAAGTGTCACTTGTGTTTCCGGATCACCAAAACGAACATTAAATTCTACTACAAAGGGTGCTCCATTTTCATCAATCATTAAACCAACGTAAAGACACCCTCGATAAGGAACTGCTTGATTTCTTAGATGATGGTGCATTGGCTCAATGATTTCTGAAATCGTTCTTTGTTCAACTGCAGGAGTATATACAGGAGCAGGAGCATAGGCGCCCATACCACCAGTATTTGGACCTGTATCTCCATCCAAAAGTCGCTTGTGGTCTTGGCTTGCAGGTAGACAAACATATCCTGATTCATCCATTACAACCAATACAGATGCTTCTTCACCAGACAAAAACTCCTCAAGAAGAACCTTCCCATCGAGTAATACTCCCTCTTTCAAAGCATTAAATGCCTCATCGCGATTAGTAGTAACGACAACTCCTTTACCACCGGCTAAGACATCTCTCTTTACGACCCATGGAGGACTGTATGAATTTAATGACTCATCAATACGATCAATATTTTCAATTATAATCAGACCTGCTGTGGGCACATTAATCGATTGCATGACCTCTTTTGCATATAATTTCGAACCTTCTAATTGAGCCCAATCAGAATTAGGCCCAAAACATGGAATTCCTACTTCATTAAGTCTGTCAGATAATCCGGCGACTAAGGGGGCCTCTGGACCAACTACAACCAAATCAACGCTCAAATTTTGAGCCAAGTTAATTATTCCTTCAATGTCCATAGAGTCTACTTGGTGGTTAGAACCAGAAATCGCTGTACCTGCGTTTCCTGGACATGAATGAACATGATTGACAGACTCGCATTCTGCTAGACTGAGCGCCAGTGCATGCTCTCTGCCTCCACTACCTACAATAAGAACATCCATACCATTCACAACTCATCCGATGCAGTCTAGGAATTAATGAATTCGAAATGTAATTATGAAAAATTAGTAAGGAACATCTTTGAGACCTAGCTTGAAACCTAAAATATTGACCAATCTATGTATAATTGGAGTGATAATTAAGAGAAATAGTATCTCTTCATATAAATCAGGGTGCGTGATTATTTGGCCATCAAACAGTAAGAATGCCGCCAAGAAAATTGCTACGGCAAAAGGAACTGTATCAAGTAGCGGTGCTTCAGAACTTTCGTCACCTTCTCTCTTGAGTCCTTTCCTACGTTTGACAAATGACCCACACAAGTCTCCAACCATACATGCAACACCTAAAATGAAACCCATCGTAAAGGCAGCCATTATTGAACCGGAATCACCCTCAAAAAACCAGAACCAATCATTTGAGCTAGCGTATGTTAATGGATCAATAAAAGGTGCTTCAGTACCATTTCCTTTCCATATATTGTGTGCAATTATGAATAAAAATCCACTGAAAATACCTCCGCCGATTAAACCATTCCAAGACTTTCCATCGCCTAAAATTCTATTTCCATCAGAGTAATTTCTACCGCCATCAATTATCGCAACTGGAAAGCCAGTTTTTTCAGGGATCCATTTCCCAAATAACATCGCTCCAGTATTCGCCAAGTAAGCCGAACCGTACATTAGTAAAACACAAATAACATTTATCAAAAATGTTTCAAAATCATTAGATTGGAAAGGAGAAGACGAACCATTCACAGTTCCTCGAAAAGACATCTAGACATGAAACATTCCCTCATGACGCCCAAGTATTAATTTCCTGAGTAGTTGTCGCATTACACATGAGTAACGTGATAAAGGTGAAGACAGGTTTAGTTTCGCTATTTCTGATTTTGATTTATGCAACTACACCAACACTAGCTGACGATAATCAAGGATCTATCATTGTTGACGAGATAGTTGAGTGGACTACTGATCAAGATATTGGTCAAAACGTCCATATTACTTCTGGCGGAAAGCTAACAATTAGTTCTTCAGTCACATTTACTTCAACATCCACAATTACTATCGATGAAGGGGGTGAACTAATTTTATCTGACGCAGCTGAAATAAAGTCAGAAAAAAGAGCGACTTCTCTGAAAACTTTGGGTGCTATAGATGAAGTAAATAGATCAAAAATCATAATCCCAACTTCAATTTACAGTGGAGATATCAACGTGGTAATCAATGCTGAAGTTGGCACTAGTTTAGACGGTAGTAAGGTATACTTAGAAAACATGGAACCTACTGATATGAATGGAATGAATTTCTCTTTAATCATACCTGAATCTGAGGGAGATACTACCCTTGGATTCACTGGCTATGGCCAATTTCCGATAATAAAAACAATAGTTATTGAAACTGACATGGGCAACATTGAGTACAAAGCAAATGAATTACCATATCAGAATATGTTGTTACATGGAGAAAACGGCCTCACAATTGATTCTGCAGGGAAATTAGAGATTATAGAAAATTCTTCAATACTTGGAGTAAACGTTATTTCGAGTGGTGAAATAACAATAAAAGAGGGAAGTATTAAGGATAGTAGTCCAATGATTTTAACTAGCAACGACGCTTCTTTCATAATTCAAAATAGTGAGTTTTCAGGTAGTAAAGAAGACCATTATGTGCAAGCTCAACCATTTACCAATATTGATTGGGGGGATGCTGAAAATAATACTCAAGTGTCGATTAAAGGAGATTTAATTGATAGGTGGGAGAGAATAATTTCAAATCAAGAAATTATTTTTGATTCTGTAGGAGTTCAATTTAGTATCACCGGAAATGGGCCTCAGGGATTACTAGAAATTAATGGTTATAGCGGTACAGATGGTAAGGCATTTGTCAACGACATAGGCGATTATAGAATAATCGAAATAGGATGGGCAAATGGAGAAATTACAACTGAAGATGGAATAATATCGATTATTAATTACCGTACTGCCTGGAATACTGAATCGAGTGGTATAGATAATTATGGTCCTAATGATATTGAATTGACCTGGGATAAAGAAATCGATCTAAGATCAAGCAATGTCCCAGAAATTGAATGGGTCTCATTAACAATAAATGAGGGTGAAGAAGTTCAAACTGGAACCTCGCAGCAAGTATCTGCTGTATTGGCTAACAGAGGTAGTGCTTCAGCAAATCTATACTTTGATTGTGATATCTCGGAAACAGAGATGGCTGCAGACATTGGAGGCTACCAGAATGTCAAGATAGATGCTGGAGAAGAAATTGAAGTTTTCTTTGGTTGGAGAAATAGCGAAGCAGGTTCTTTTGGATTAACATGTGAAGTACTAACTCCCACTCAACTAGTGGAATATGAAAGTTCGCAGGCGTTTGGTGGAGGAAGTATATCCTCTCAAACTGTGATTTGGGAAGAAAATCAGGATGAAAGTTTCAATATGATTCCGATTTTAATTGTAGTGTTTATTTTGATGATTACTGGAGGTGTTTACTTTATCAATAATCTATCGAAGAATGCTGAAAAAACTGCAGAAATACTTGAGAAATACAATATTTCTACAGAAGAGGATGAGGAAGAAGAATACTAGTCATATGTCTAAAACAACTTGCGTCATCCAACCAGGTCCCTGAAAAGTAGGGATATTTGGCTCTAATCCGTGGACTATTTCATTGGCATTTATCTCTTTGAAAGCTAGCTCATGCAATGTAACAGCCTTTACTTCTATCTCACGATTTACAAATTCTGATTTCACCCAAGAGACATGAGCAGAGATTGTATCCACATCGATCTTAACTGCTAAATCGATCAACCATTCGTCTTCAATAGAACCTCTGTAAAGTACTTCTTCAAGAAATTTTACAAGTCCTCTCTCCAAATCATTTTCTCTCATTTTTACAGTCCAAACACCATTAAATCTAGTCAAATGATTAAGTGATTCAGGATTCTTATCCTCTAACTGTATTGATTGGAGTCCGAAAACACATTCTTTAATCGCTCCTTCAGCTGTAGATGAAAAAGCCCTAATCCCAATATCGGCAGTAGTTGGAAGAACCCACCAAGACATACTAAGCGTCACTCAAATTGATTACATAATTCGCCTTGGCTAGGGAAACTCAGAGGATCTTTCGGATTAGTATTCCACTTATTCTCACACTTATTCAGAGAACCGTCACCATCTGAATCTATATTCGCATCTGCAGAATCAAATGGATCAAAATCAAAGAAATATTCCCATCCAGCCCACATTCCGTCTCCATCTTGATCTTGATGGAATACTTCAGAGCCATCAAACCATTGATCGCCATCAGTGTCATTCAATATTGGACTAGTACCATTTTCCATTTCTTCAAAGTTAGTATAATTTTCAAGGTCATCATAGAACCTTAGACCATAGTCATTAGTGGGATCAATATGGCATTCAGCATTTTGTGGATCATCCCAACCTGGGCAATATCGATATAGAAGATTAGTTCGATTGAGACCATCTTTATCAAAATCTTCCTGTCCGTCATCAATTCCATCTAAGTCTGAATCAATCATGGCGGGATCCATCGGTCCTCTGGCTCCTAAAGCATTGAGTGAATTATTATCTACAATACCCAATGAAATAGCCTCTCCTGAATAGAATACTTCCCACCCATCTGGAAGTTTATCTCCGTCAGTGTCATCATTAACTGGATTTGTATTCCATCTATCTGGTGCTTCTAATTGATTCATCAAAGTATCATTATCAATATCATAAATATTATCAGTCAACGAACCATAAGCTGGATCTAAGGCCCATCTTCCATTATTTGGTATTACGAAACCAGAAAGGTTCATTTCATGTAGGAAATATTTGGGATCCATTACTCCATCTCCGTCCCGGTCACCCGAAGTAGAAAATCCTTGGACATAATTGGTCCATACCCAGCCTCCAGGGCCCAAACCGCACTCAAACATGTTATCACATCCTGGAGGAAGCCAATTAGTACTGCTAATCCATAAACTGTGACTATTGGTATTTTGTTGAATAGATAATACCTGCATTTCCCAACCGTCTGGCTGACCATCTTCATCGGTATCATTAATCAATGGATTTGTAGCTGCTTGCCACGGTCTGGGAATGAATAGTACCTCACCACCATCATCTAGACCGTCGCCATCACTATCTGCATTATTGCCATGGGTGATGTATTGGTCTAGTCCATCAACTACTTCTTCACCATCAGCCAAACCATCATTATCAGTATCGAAAGAAGAGGCATTGGTGAAATATTGTTCAGTTCCATTCCAGTAAAATCCATCCATTGCTTCTGTAAAATCCTCTAGACCATCGCTATCAGTATCTCTATCTGTTGCATTAGTAAATGTTTCATAATACTCTACAGAATCTGATAATCCGTCACTATCTGTGTCAAAGACTCCGGGGTCGCTTCGAACAAGTACATCCTTGACTCCATTATCAACAACTCTTATTGTCCAGCCTATAACTTCTATTCCGTCAATTAAGCCATCATTATCAGTATCTGCAACAAGAGGATTAGTAGACCTTCCGTCAGTAATACCATCGCCATCCCTGTCTCTAGCATTATATTCATCTAAATTGGTAAATCTTTCATCTTGTTCAACAATTACAGCTAAATCTTGGGTTCTCGTTAGTACCTCGTCACCAACTTCAACATTTATTTCATATACCCATCCTTCAGTTTGAGTTTTTATTGGAATGTTAACATAAACACTATTTTGAACAGTTCTGACCCAAAGAATTGTTTTATTGACCGGGACATATTCTCCAAGTTCTACGGAAATCAAATGTACAGTACTGAATCCAACAAGATCGTCATACCTAACTCCCCCATCTCCATCAGCATCATAACCATCGAAATCCGGATCTTCTAATGCATTTGCACCATCATCATTTGGATGAATTCCATTCAAATGTTCCCATCCATCAGGCATCCCATCATTATCTGTATCTGAATTTAGAGGACTAGTGAAATTTTCTGGACCCCATGTATATGCTACTTCATATTCTTCTACATTGTTCAAACCATCTTCATCTCTATCACCGTATGCATCAGTTGCATTTGCCGGGTTCAGAAATCTTTTCGATTCTTCGTCTAGTGCATAACAGTACTCATAACCATCAGGCATTCCATCACCATCAGAATCCCAGTCTCCAGGTCCATTGAGACGACCGTCTCCATCCATATCTTCCTCAAACCAAGTCATATCTCCAGGACCACTCATGTATTCATGATAAGGAGCTTTTAGTGTCAAAGTACCAAATTGGATAACGCCGCAATGGACTGAAAGATCAATATTTCCAAACGCGATTTCATATCTATCAGCTATCAAATCGCCATCACTATCTTCTTCTAAAGGATTAGTGTCATATCTTTCTTCCACATAATTCCTAAGACTATCAGGCTGTGGTTGTTCCAAATCTAGTAGAGCATCACATGAATGACCAAATTGATTCCCCATTTGATCGAAAGTAGTAGCACCAATATCTGCTTTGATTTGGGCTTTCACTTCAGGAGTTAAAATATAGCAATCCCAATTACCGTCTAATGGGTCAAGAAGCTTTATTGGACCTTGAGGAGTCTCTACTGTGTGAGTATAAAGAGATTCCCAACGATCATTTAATCCATCCCCATCGGAATCTTGGAGATTAGGGTTTGTACCCAATTCTGCTTCATCCATGTTGATTAGGCCATCTCTATCAGGGTCACCGAATGGACCATTATCTGGATTAGGAAATGTTTCATTCAGTTCAGTATTCTCATCATTTTCATCAGGATTTGTCGTTTGAGGGTCAGGCTGTGCAGCCTCACCGCTATCCAATGGATCTAGTCCATTATCAATTTCCCAACCATCTTCAAGGCCATCATTATCTGTATCGGAAAGTCTCCAATCAGTACCATAGAGAGTTTGTTCCATTCTATCAGGCAAACCATCTCCGTCTGTATCTTTACCTTCGATTTGTGATTCTTCATCGGAAGTTTCTATGTCTACTGAACCATCTTCCCATCCAGAAACCGTAGCGATTCCTGCCCCAATAATTGTGTAAAATCCTGCTAAAATCAAGGTTGCTGCGATTGCTGCAACTGCATATTGGTTGTGTGTCAAAGCCAAATTATCGCCTCGCGCCCCCTTAGGGGCGTATTGTTGACTCTAGGACATGATATAATGTTTAATCACTGATGTGCTGAAATTAATTTGATGAAATCTCATTCATAGACATCAATCTAACAACATTTGTTTCCCCACTATCTGAAAAATTACATTTTACTTTACGACCATTTGCTCTCTCCCAGCAACCGGTAAGAATTCCGCAGAATATCGCAGGATGGAAGCAAGAATTGAATGAACATTCTATGCCTCCAAAATTGTCTATAGACTTAACAAAGTTAATTTTGCCAAGCCCTTGTTTGGATAAGTGACGTTTGCTGACATTAATCCAATCATCAGTTTCGGATATCAAAATATGATGAGCTTGATCATAAAATATTTCCCTTATTGTATCAGAAAAAATAGTCCATAATAGGCTCTTATCTGAATCTACACCCTCCCATTCAAATGAGCCGATTCTTCCTTCATGAATATCATTAAGATAAGGTTGATAATAATTCTCAAAACGAATAATTAAATCTTGATTAATCATTGCATATCGACTACCCATCAATGACCAATACTTTTCAGATTCAACTTCCAAAGAATCCCATAAATATTCATCATCTTCAAAAGAAATCTCAGGGATAACATGACTCCATGAAAGAGAAATTTCATTTGGTTGAGGAATTTCAACATTATCTTCAGATAATACTAGAATTAAGCTTTCAGACTTATTCTGGGTCCATCTGAATCTATGTCTATTTTTTGTGGCTAACTCCCAATTTGAAGAAAAAATACCAGTACAAATTGGACCATTGATAGGATATCTAATTATGACCCTAATTTCATCAGATTTATCTAAAAGTTCAAAATTTCCGATACCTCGTGTTAGCCAGTCAAGTTTTGTATCACTCCATTTCGCAGGATTACTCCCCTTGGGTGCTGGAAATCCTGAAATTTTTGAAAGAAACTCTTCAGATTCAGAAGATGCGTGGGCAAGACGTCGCCCTAAGCTTACCCCGCTACGACTTTCAATCCCCGAGAGAATTTTTTCGAAAAAAGTGGACTCGACTTTCCATACTGGTTGTAGATTTCTGAGATCGTCTAGTATTAACCCACAAGAACTAGGTAGCCACCTTTTTTTAATCTCATTTTCCAAAGAATATTCTCTAAATTTTCTTTTGAAAAATCTCATACTATCAACTACTCAAGAATCTTTCAATTCTTCTAAATGCTTCTTCGAGAACTGGCACAGGAGGTAGACAGACCATCCTGAAGTGCCCAGAACCAAATTCTGGCGAAAAACCTGAGCCATGAACAACCAAAACATGTTCTTGATGTAATAAATCAAGAACCCACTTCTTATCATCTCGATAATGTTCAGGATTAGTTAACTTAACGAAAAGATAGAAAGCCCCCTGAGGGCCTTCACACGATAGACCCTCGATTTCATCGATTCTCTTCAAACAATAATTCATTCTTTCTTCTGTTAATTGACGATGTTCATCAAGCCAATCTTTTGATGAATTAAGACCTGCAAGATAACCGAACTGGGCAGGAGTTGAAGCACATAGACGACTTCTAAGAATTCTTTCTACACCGTCTCTGACTAAATTAAGTCTATTATTTGGGTCATGCCAAGCCATATATCCAATCCTCCATCCAGGTGCAAAATATACTTTAGAAACACCATTTAACGTAATTACAGGGGCATTTTCAGAAAGAGAGGCTACCGAAACAAAATTTCCAGAAAAATCTAGTCCATCGTAAATTTCATCAGCAATAATAGTACAATTAGGCCATTTCTCGGCAATATTAATCAACTCTATAATTTCACTACTTGAGGCAATATTTCCAGTAGGATTATTTGGATTAATTAGAACCAATAATTTGACCGAATCATTCATTTTTTTACTTATATCATCTAAGTCAATCTTCCATCCTTCAGATGATTTTAGTCTGTATTCTACAGTCTTAGCACCATACATTTGTGGATATGCCATATATGGAGGATAATGAGGCCCTGGAGCTAAAACAGTATCATTTTCTTCAAGAAATGCCGCGAAAATAATTTGTAACGCCTCAGTAACTCCATGAGTCACATATACATCTTCAGATTTACAATCCCAGCCTTTATCTAATTCTGATTCCGAAATTGCTTTTCTCAACTCGTCAATTCCATAGGAAGGACCATACCCATTGTCTTGCCTATCAAGTGCCTTCTTGTATGATTCAATCATATGAACAGGAGTCGGCAAACCTTCGTAAGCTAATGGATCACCGATATTCAATCTAATTATTTCATGACCCTGATTCTCTAATTCTATCGCGGGAACCACGACGTCCCTTATTGCATATTCAATTGAAGACGCTCGATTAGATACCTTGACCGGTCCCACCATGACTCCGGGGAGGGGTGAAGTTTCATGAACCAAACGGATACTAAATCAAATATCTAATATTTTCCTAGCGGCTTCTAGAGCAGCAGGAATACCCTCAGGTTTTGAACCGCCACCTTGTGCAAAAGTCGGTCTTCCTCCTCCACCACCATTAATATGAGATGAGATTGAATTCAGAATCTCTACAGAATTAAACATTTCAGACGCCCTAGTATTTTCTGTTGTTGCAACAATTATTTTCCCGCCTCCATCACGGCTTCCAATTATTGCTAAAGTTGGTTTTGATTCATCTCGAGTTAACTCAGAAAGCATCTTCATTAGTTGTTTAGAATCACCAGAAGATTCCATGACAACATACCTAATTCCATCTCTAATTATTGCTTCATCACCACCTCCAGTAGTTCTTAGTCTGACGATTTCAGCCTCCAAATTAGAAATCTTTTTTTGTTGAGATTTCCATTCTTGGAAGAATTTCTGAACAGCCTTTGGTAAATCATCAGATTGAACTCCTAAAATCTCAGAAGCTTCACTTAGAATTCGTTCTTGTTTCCTCGCATGCTCTCTCGCCGTATCCCCTGCCACGATTTGCAGACGTTCTACTCCGTCTTGGACTTGACTGGAGCGAATTATCCTTAATTCGCCGACTTCTCCTGCTTCATCATGATGAGTTCCACCGCAAGCTTGTATGTCAAAATCTCCAATTTTAATTATCCGGATTTGTTGGTGCTTAGGAGGACCTCCCTGATATATTTCAAATCCATACTTAGCATCCGCTTCAGCTCTGTGAAGAACTATCTTCTCAACCTTAGGATTTAATTGTAATATATCATTTGCTTTATCTTCTATCTGATCCAATAGTTCTCTTGACATTCTTGAATGATGTGTCAAATCAATTCTAGCATATTTCTGCCCCTTGTTAGAGCCGGCTTGACGAATATGAGGGCCTAGAATATTTCTAGCAGCACCTCCAACAATATGAACTGCGGTATGATGGTCCATTAACTGCTTTCTTCGAGTACTGTCAACTTGTCCTTCAGCACTTCCATTTTCCAAAGAGGAATCAGTGAAATGGATAATTACACCATCTTCAATTTTTGTATCTAACACATTAACTTCATTCCCGTTTTGACTTAACTTTCCTTGGTCGCCTAATTGCCCTCCGCCCTCGGGGTAGAAAAGAGTCCTATCAAGAATAACAAAATGACTGGGGAGGTAAGAGACCTCATTGGAAAAGGAAATTGATTGCTGATCTTTTTCACTCATTTTTTCACAATGTAGAACCTTTGCTGAGAAAATATTTTGATTAGTATCGAGATAATAATCTTGAGATGTTTCTGGAAATTCCTGTACGAGAAATTTATCTTTATTCCTGACTTTCGCTGCGTCTTTGGTTAGTTTAGCATTCCTATCTGCCATGTCTGCAGAAAATCCAACTCTTACATTTAGATTCTCCCAACCTAAATCATAAGAAATAGCTATTACCATATCTGGATTAAGTCCTCTTTCCTCTGATAAACGAAATAGTATTGAATCTGGAACTTCTGTTGCACCCTTAGGGATGTTTTGTAATGCTGTTTTAACTGCTGATTGACCCTTTCTCAACATTTCATAATAACGCGATTCTTCTAACTCAAGTAACAGTAATATCCCTTGTTCATTTTGAATGAAATTTTCTATATCCATATGATTTTTAATATGGTGTTTCCCGAGTTCTGAAAGTGTTACATCCAGATTCAGGTCGGATTTCATTCTACAAACTCTTCTTGCAAGCATTCTTGCCAAATATCCAGCCTTAGCATTACTAGGGATTAATCCATCTCCTAACATATTACATAATGCATGCATGTGATCAGGGATAGCATAAATCGCAGATAAAGGTTCAGTAATACGTTTTATTTCTAAAACTGAAACCTCAATTCCTTGATGATTCAGCCGTTGAATCAATCTATTGTATAATGATTCAACATCAGTACCTACATCAATATTTAAAATTCCTGCTAGACGTGACAATTCAGATAGTAATGCATTAGTATTAACATTTAAATTTAGTTCATCGACCATCGATTCAAATCCAATAGTTTTCTTTAACCATGAAACAGATTCGGGATAAATCGCTTCGTAAATAGTCGGGGTACCTGCAGCTGCCCAACAAAATCTCTCTAATCCATATCCTGTATCAATGATCTGTAAATCCATCTCACGATATTTAAGTCCTTTAATTTCAATATCGCCATCATCATGTTCTTCTAAATTCATAAATACAAGAGTAGCTAACTCTAATCCTCCCACAATTACTTCTAGAGCGGCTCCTGCATTTCCACCTCCTGACCAAGGATTTTCAACATATGTTATTTCTAGAGGATTTATTCCGAATGTATTGACCAACATATCATCACAATATCGAACACATTGATCTATCCAATATACAACATCTCCATCTTTAGGCCTATTAAAGGAATGATGGGCCATCATTTCGAAAGTTGTCAAATGCCTTCCTGAACGCCCTACTGCGGCTACATCAGTCAATCTAATACATGGCTGAGAAATACATAATGGATTTGCAGGAGGTGGAACTTGGCCACTCGTTACATGAGGTTGAAAATCAGCAATGCTAGCTATGGTCAGGTGGATATCATCTCTCCATCTTGCTATGACTGGATAAGGATTGATTCTTGTATGATTATTTTCTTCAAAATAGTTAAGGAATGATTCTCTCATTGAATCTTTAAGATCTTTTCCAGTTACATTGAATCCATCAATTATCGGGCTACCGATAAATGTGTAAGGGTCCTCATGAGTATCTCCGGATGTAGTTCTATTTACGTCTCTGGTCCAAAAGTAAAGACCTGTTACTGAACACGTTTTACGGAGGTGGTTTGATTCCTCCCAGAAAGGAATATAGACATCTCCAAACGCCATCTCATCCACAACCTTACATGGCTCGGAATGTTAAACTAACTTTAATACAATTGTTGAAAGACCTGTCCGACTATTGAAATGTATGTATTAATTCGATAAGTGTATGTCAGGGGGCTGGAGAGAACATTTACGCCCTGACGGCCCAGGTAGAATTCGTATTAGTAAGCATGGTTCCATGAAAACCGACGCTGTAATGGTTGCAGATATGGAACATCTTCAAGGACATTCAGATGATAGGTCACCAAATCAATTGGTAAATACTGCAACTTTAGACGGTATTGTAGGTAATGCATGGGCAATGGCTGACTGGCATTTTGGTTACGGCTTCCCAATTGGAGGAGTGGTAGCTACGGATATTAATTCAGGAAACGAAGGAGGTGCTATTTCACCTGGAGGTGTTGGATTTGACATCAATTGCGGTGTTCGATTATGCGCACTTGATATAACATTCAATGAGATAGATACTAAAGCATTGGCTAGAAGATTAGCAGATTCTATACCTGCTGGAGCCACAAGTAAAGGAGGAGTATTGTTAGATCAAACAGGAATAGATTTAGTCCTCTCAGAAGGCGCAAATGCTGCTATTGAAATGGGTTGGGGTGAATCTAGAGATCTTGAAATGATTGAGTCAAATGGAATCTTGGAAACAAATGAAAGAAATTTGGGTGAGAGAGCGAAAAAGAGAGGAAGTAAATCAATGGGAACATTGGGTTCTGGGAATCACTTTTTAGAACTGCAAGTAGTTGATAGAGTGGTTGATGAAAGAGCAGCAAAAGCATTCGGAATTCGTGAAGGGCAAATCACTGCGATGATACATACAGGATCAAGGGGTTTGGGGCACCAAGTGTGCTCAGACCATGTAGCAAATATTGAACAGAATTACATTAGGAAAAATAATACTTGGTATGCTGAAAAGTGGGATATGGAAATACCAGATAGACAGTTAGCAGCAGCACCTATTTTCAGCAAAGAAGGGCAGGATTATTTTGACTCAATGTCTGCTGCTGGAAATTTTGCATTTGCTAATCGTTCAACATTGACACAGAGACTCAGGAATATCTTGAGAGACGAAATTAGAAAAGATAGTGACTTAGAAGTAATTTATGATGTAAGTCACAACATAGCAAAAATAGAAAATCACAAGGTTCATGGTGTTTCATGTGAATGTTGTGTACATAGAAAAGGAGCTACACGATCTTTAGGAGGAGATCATAGTGAACTTTCACCTAAGTTTTCAGGAATTGGGCAACCGGTCCTTGTACCAGGGGATATGGGTACAGCTTCATGGGTTTTATCAGGGCCTGAAAGTGGAGGCAACGACGCTTTTTCTTCATCTTGCCATGGTGCAGGAAGAAAACTTTCTAGAACTGCAGCTAGGAACCAAATTAATTCTTCTGAATTAAAGTTGCAACTGGAACAAAATGGAATTAATGTCCATACAAAAACTCCGAATGTACTTTCAGAAGAAGCTCCAGATGCTTACAAAGATGTTGACGAGGTAATTAGATTAACATGTGAAGCAGGCCTTGCAAGGCCAGTAGCTAGAATGAAACCTTTTGCAGTAATTAAGGGATGATTATTTTTGTTGATAATGTATCTCAATTACATCATTATTTAACATAATATAATTCTCATATTCTTCATTTATTTCCCCGTTAACATACATTAAAACTTCATATTCGGAGTTTTCCTTATTGTCAAGAATTTGCCCTGAATTGAATACTTCGCCCCAGATATTGAAGAATGCTCCAATAGGCGCAGGAACTTGGCTAGGAGTTTCTATATGTAAT
>Ga0255766_10000028_pt1 | contig 140237 bp, 138 predicted proteins | sample 071ome_23_FD_179966 | JGI IMG/M metagenome (GOLD analysis project Ga0255766, IMG submission 179966) | Coastal salt marsh microbial communities from the Groves Creek Marsh, Skidaway Island, Georgia - 071403BT metaG (version 2) | ecosystem: Environmental > Aquatic > Marine > Intertidal zone >...
TCTAATTTTTTTTATCTAATTTTTTTTTATCTAATTTTTTTTATCTAATTTTTTTTATCTAATTTTTTTTATCTAATTTTTTTTATCTAATTAAAATTCTTAAAATTTTATTGATACACATTTATGTAATTTAATTTCATTATAAGGTTCTTCAATATTAATAATATTTAGTCCTTTATGATTTTCATCACCATAATGATGATAATAACTTAAAGAATTTGAAAATACAAATCTTCCTTCATAATCATCTGTAATAGAATTCAAATCGTTATAATACGAATTTACACTTGGACAAAATTCTACAAATTTTAATGTTCTAACAGGTTTATTATAAATTTTTGAAATATTATAAAATTCTTTATTATAAATTTTTATAACTTTTAGTATTTTAATAATTGTTTCATTAAAACTAGGAGAAGTTATATTTTCCATAATTTGTTTTACTTTTTTTTTAGTTGTATCTAAATTATTAATATTTGCGTCTTGATTTCTTACAAGGTCAGAAAGAATTATACACATACTAGAATAAATCTCTCTATAATCTCTTTCATAACTAACATATTTATATCTTGTATATATTTTTTTCTTGTAAGTTTCTTTATCAATTAAACCTTTCATATAAGATAAACGATACTTTAAATTTAATTCATATTGTTCATTAGGATTTTCATTTACTATTCTAGCATTTTCATCTTCCCACTCCAAAATAAATCTCATCAAAGACCTATAAAAGCGAATAAGATAAATTTGTCTTATAATACGAATAGTAATTGTATCTTCTATCCCAATAGGTGGTTTATCTATACGAATAAATTGAGGTTTCATCAATTTAATTTCACTATATAATATAGAATATGTATTGATACCTCCGCAAGGGATATCACGAACATCTCTATTAAGAGTTCCATTACGTCTTAATTCTCTAACTGCATCTGGTTGATGAACAGTGGTGTTTTTAAGTTCTTTACCAGTACTATAAGAGAAAATAATTTTACATAACGGACAATACATTTGGTCACATCCATAAATTCTATGAATTCTTTCTCCACATTTTGGACAACCTTGTGTTGTTTGTAATGCGAATTTAACATTTTTAATTTTTTCTTCGTCACAAGTATGATTTTCTTCTTTTGGTTCTCTACAATCTTTGCAAGAAGATTTATTGCATTTATTACAAATCCATTTAGAGTTAAGAAATCCATCACAATCTTGATGACAACATTTATTTATTTCATTTTTATTAATAGAATTATTATTAATTCTAGATAAATTAAATCTAGTAATCAATTTTTTTTGTTTGTTTATATCTATCTTAATTTTTTTACTTTCTGACTTGATTTTATCTATTTCTTTCGCAACTTTGTACATATCATCTTTTTGATTATTTTGAATTACAGTACGAAACTCAATATTTAATTGATGAATAGATATCATCATAGTATCATATATGTTATTTAACTCATTAACTTTTTTTTTCATTTCTTCAACTTCATAATCAGCATCTATGATAGATTGTGTTTGTTGAAAATATGCGTGTTCTTGTTTATAATATGCTTCAGATTCCCATTCACGAAAACCTTTGTTTTTATATTTACCAGTAGAAAATATATACGTTTTTGTATGAAATTTAATCATATTTTGAATTGTTATGTTTTCATTACAAAACATACAATCGCAAATTGTTCTATTTTCAAGATATGTTTTATGACATTTTGTACAACAAATTTCTTTGCAACTAAAACATTCAAAAATCTTATTAGAAGATTTATTAAAATCTTCCGTACAAATTTGACAAGTTTTTTCAACCATATTAGTTTTAATTATTGCACTTATGTTCAATCTATTAAGAAATATACGATTTATATTTAAATAAATAAAAATATTATTCAAATTTTTTATATATTATTATTAATATTATTAATATTTTATATATTGTGTTATATACTTGTTATATACTTGTTATATACTTTATATCAAATTTTAATTTGATTCAATATAAATCAAATTTTTGTAAAAATAAAAAATTGAATATATTAATTCTAAAAATATATTAATAATTAACAAACAATAAACTAGAAAACACTTTACAAATATGTGCTACAAGTGCCAATACGATGCATCCCGTAGTGATAGGTACCGCCTGAGCCAGTTAATTCGTGCTGTTAACAACACAAAAGATTTCGATTCTTTGAAAAACAGTGTGAAAGAACTGATGAGCGATAGAGAAAAACAATACTTTACTAGAGACCGCTTTACGGAAGAAGAAAAGAAGATTCTTGCGAAATTCAAGATGAATGAACTGAAACAACTCTGCAAGGAGAAAAACGTGGATGTTTCAAAACTCACAAAGAAAAACTTGAAAATCACCTGGGCGCGAGCATATCTCGCAACACAAAACTAAAAAAATACAAAAAAAATACAAAAAAAATAAAAAAATACAAAAAAATAAAAAAACACAAAAAACACAAAAAAATTTTTTATTAAATTAATAAAAATTTTTTTATTCATTTAATAATTATTAATTAATTAATTTAAAAAAATTTAGATAATCTTCTATCTTCACTATCATTTTTAAAAATATAATCAGGTGTTTTAGATTTATTTGTTAATTTTTGTTTTTCACAACAATCTGGACCATCATTAATATCACATCCGTGACATCTCGGATGATTTTTTTCTGTAATATTTGTGTCGTATGTTTTATAAGAAGTTCTTTTTAATCCTATAGGAATTTCACAATAACCATCAACACAACCACCTCTTTCATTTTTATAATTTTTATTAGATAAATAAAAAGGACATTCAGTATTTTTAATACAAGGTTTATCCCAATGATAACTTAATTTATTATTTCCATTTTTATCAACTTTGCTAATACACTCAGTTTTAGTTAAAATAGTATTATCTTCATAACATTGATAGGATGGTTCAAATTTATTAGTGTTATTAATAAATTGGTCTTGTGTAATATCTATTTTAATATAATATTGTAGAGCATCTCCATTTATTTTAAATTTAATTAATTTGTTTTTTTCTTCTTCGTATTTATTTGTTGTAATAACTCCTAATTTTTTATTTTGAATATCATTAAAAATTTCTTGTATAAATACAGGTGTTGTATTAATTTTATTAATTTTATCAATACTATTTCCAAAATATTTATTTAATTTATCATTATTTTTGTATAATTTATTAAATTCTTTGTTTTTAATAAAATAAACAAATACTTTGTCATCAATTTCTAATAATTCTTTTTTAATTAAATTTTTTTCAACTGGTATATATTCAAAATTTATTTTTTCTAATTTTTTATTATATATATTATTAGAAATTACTAATTTATATTTATCTTCAGCATAAATATATTTATCGTCTTTGTTATAAACATAAAATTTATGTAATTCTTTAAAATTTCCTAAACCTTTTTCATAATATAATCTGTCATTTAATTCTATAGGAATTCCTTTTGCATTTTCATCATCAGATAAATTTTTTAAATATCTGTATTGAATTATTCTATTATCTTCTTTTGTATTAAATGCAATTAAATCTTTTTCATTAATGTTTAATTTTAATGAATTATCATCTGTATATTTATTAATACTAAATTTTTCTATTAAATTAGAAAAAGATTTTGTTTGATTATTTAAAGAAAAATCTTTTGAAATATCTAGGAAATTAAAAAATTGTAAATAATAATTTATTTTAATAATTTGTGAATAATAATTTAATAAATATAAATACATTTTATTAAATTTGTGATTATCTTCATTATTATTTAATTTTTTATTTAAATAATTAAATGTGTTATTTTCGATTTCATTATTAGTGTTATCAACAATTGTAAATAATATAGTATCAATTTCAAGAACTTCCATAATAAATGTGGTAGAATTTGAGAAACCTGTTGTAGATTTTTTGTTATTGTTTTGAGTTTCTGTTTTATCAGAATTATTATTATTTTCTTTAATATTTCTATCAATATTTTTGATTTTTGTTTTACTAAAAGGTATATAGAATTTTAATATATCTTTATTTAATGAATTTTCGGATGTAATTGATTTTATAACTTCTTTTTCTTGTAATGAATCTGTTTGATTATCTGGTTGATTTTCAGATATTTTTTTGTATTCAATATTGTTTAGTTTGTAAATATAAGAAACAATATAGAATTCTTGATTTTTAATTTGATTTAATAAAATGCTTTGTTCATAACCAAAATATACAAAAATATCAATTTCATTATTTTCACTAAATGTTTTTTGAATAACATTAGTTTCTTCTATAATTTTAAAATCATAATTATTTAAATTTTCATAATTAACTTGTGATTTTATGATAGATTTAATTAAAATAATATCATTATTATTTAATGCACCAATACGTATTTTATTGTTTGCTGTATTTTCATTTGTGTTTTGTATTAAAGTAATTTCTTTAGAACTGAATAAATATAAATATTTAGGTATATTACAAATTGTAAGTGCATTATAATTTTTATAATTTTTATAATAATCATAGACATCTGTAAAATACAAACAATTTTCTAAATTTTCATTATTATCTATTAAATCATTTAATTGAGTATTATTATAAATATAAATATTGTTAAAATTTTCTTTTAAATATTGTAAATTTGGTTCATATTTATTTTTATGATAAATATTAATTACAGGCATATTTTTGAATGTTAAATTATTTTTTAAAATTGGTTCATTATTGAGATAATAAATTGATTGAGAAAATATTTTATCAATCATATCGTTACCATATTTTTCGATTACACTATTTTGTTTTGATAACAGATTTTTAAGTTTGTTTTTAAATTCATTGATTAAATTGTATTTGTTGAATGGTAATTTGTTTCTTTTGAAATGATAGAAAATGTATAAAATAATAAGTATAAATAAAATTAAAATAAGAAAAGAGTTCATATTAATTTTATTTATAATTATAAATAAAATGAGTGGATATTTAAATACGCGTATATTATATTCAATTTTTGTTTATCTGCTTATAATGTTATTAATTTTTGTTAAAAAACCAAAATTGATGTATGATGATAATAAACAAATAAAAAATTTTGGAACAGGTAAAAATGAAACTATATACTCTTTAGGCGTTGTATCTCTTGTGATTGCTGTTATAGTTTTTTATATATTTTGTTTAATAGATATGATTTTTAAATAAATTAATTATAATAAATAATGGAATATAAAAAATGGATTTCAAATTATAATTCAAATGAATACAAAGAATATGTTAAAAATCTTTCAATTTATAATATGTATAAAGGTAAAATTTTAAAAAAAATTAATAAATCAAGCAATGATATAAGTGATAAATATAATTATAATGAAACTAAAAATAATTATTTTGTAAAATATAATGATATTGAAATTGATATAAAAAAACCAATATATAAAAATATTCAAAATGAATTAGAAATAGAAATTGAAAAAAAGGAAAATCTATTAATTGAATATAAAATTTTAAAAAGTAAAATTTTATTAAATGACAACAAAGATGTTTTAGGTGAATATAATAAATTAATTAATAAATTAAAAAAAATAGATAATTATATTAATAATATTATTGAATATTATATTAAAATTAATGTTGATATTAAAAAAGATATTAATATAAATAAGATTAAAATAGATGAATTAGAAAAAGAAAAAAAAGAATTATATTTAGATTTTTTAAAAACAAATAGTAAAATAGACCAAAAGATTTATATAGAAAAATATTTTGATTTAGTTAAAAGAGAAAATTTGTTAAAAAACAAAAATATTAAATTAATTAATTATTTTATATTAGAATTACCGAGTGTTAGTTATAAAAATGAATCAAAAATTAAAATACCAACAGTTAAAACAAAAGAAGTTAAAGTTAAAAAAGATTTAAAACTAGATGATAAAATTAAAGAATTAAATAAAAAAATTAAAAAGGAATTGGAGAAAGAGATAGAAAAAGTAGGTGAAGATAAATTGAAAAATAAAATAGATAAAGATATGTTTATAGAATTTTTAAAATTATTTAAATTTGATAATGAGGATGATTGTTCAGAAACATATTATGGCTATGACCATTTTATGAAAAAAAATGAGATTGTAAAAATTATTAAAAATAATCCTGAAATATTTAAAGTAATGCCTAAAGGTTTTGCTACAAAGAAAAAAGAAGAAATCTGTAAAATGTTATTCAATTTAGTATAATTATTAAATTAAATTATTAAATTAAATTATTAAATTAATCTAACATAACATTATTATAATTTTTATGTTGTTTTTCAATATCACTATACGAAGGTAATTGTGTATTAGTTCTTGGTCTAAAAATAAACCATTTATCTTTTTCTTGTAATTTATTCCAATATACATCTACGGCATATTGTCTAGACATATCTGGATGTAATAATAAATTATTTCTGCTTTGTTCAATATTTTCTATAAGTGTATCATAGTAATGAGATTTAACTAAATAACCTGTAGCTGCAAAAGAAAAAAAAGATTGATAAATAAAACTATCATATTGTTTAACTTTTCTAATATTTCCAGCAATTAATAAAACATCATAATCAATATTTTTTTTTAAAAAAGTTTTTAACATTAAATTAAATAATTGAGGTTTAGTAAATTGTATATCATCTTCTAAGATAACTACATAATCTAAATTTTCTTTTTTTGCTTTTCTTAAAATTTCTAAATGACTTGTAGTACAACCTATACGTGGGTCTTTGTCTTTAATTGCATTAAATCTTTGATAATTATTCCAATTCATTTTTTTTAATTCATTTTCAATATGTTTTTTTCTGTCTTTTCTTGTATCTAAATTAATGTAATAAATGTTTTCTAACATTTTAATTAATTAATTAATTAATTATTTTTAAATCATTAAATAATTATTTTTAAATAATTATTTAATTAATAAAAATTATAATAATATTATATTAATTTATTTAATAATTTTATAGTTGTGTTAAAAAACTGGTGCAGGTGTTGGTACAGGTTGTTGTATTCTGGTGTTATTTCTTGTGTTATTTCTTGTGTTATTTCTTGTGTTATTAACAACAGAATTATTTTGATTTCTGTTATTTATTAAAACTGCAATTTTATCAACAACAAAAGTAAATAAGATGAGACCTAACATTTTACCAATTTCAATCATAACTTTTTTAAATTCTTTAAAACGTTTGTAATAATCATAAACAACTAAACCTATTCCTACAAACGAACATATGAGAAATCCTATTAAGGGTGTAGGAGCGATTAACATAATTAAAAAGAATGTTAATTGAACACTTAATTGTGTAATAAGGGTTCCTTTGAATTTTTCATTAGCTTTTTCTTCATCACTATCTTTCATAGAAATGTAGATTGAATAGCTGTCTGTCAAAGGGTCTGTTATAAGTAATGCTAATAATGTACCTATAATAACAATTTTACTTGCTTTAGTAGCAATAAATCCTGCTAAAATTGATAAAATTGTTACAACTCCATTTGATATTCCAAAACCTTGTGAACTAAAAAAATCTTTGGTAGTTTTATCGTGAGTAGTCATTTATTATAAATAATAAAAATATTAAAAATATTATAAAAAATTAAACAATGATAAGTGAACATATAAAATTTCATTGGTTTTTGATTTCATTTTCTGTAGGTATATTATATATATATTTGATAAGTCCAAAAAAAGAATTAGTATATCGTTTTCCAAATCCAAATAATTTATTAAAAACTGTTTATAATGACAAAAATGATGGGTGTTACAAATTTAAAATGAAAAAACAAAAATGTAGCAATCTTCAACAAAATAATATTAAAGAACAACCTATTCTTGAAGATTATAGAAATAAAAAAATATAATTAAGTTTATATAAAAAAAATTATAATATATATATTTCATAGAGTTTATTTTTTAAATGCTTTTTCAAAATATTTTAAAAATAAAAACCATTAATTAAAATTTAATGATATAATAATAATATAATAAATTATTAAAATGAAAAGTAAATTATTTAATACAGATTTAGGTCAAACAATAGTATCTATCATATTAGGTTTAGGTTTAGCAGGTATATTTAGAAAAAGTTGTAAAAATAATAATTGTTACATTATTAAAGGTCCAAAAAAAGAAGAATTAAATTATCATTACAAAATAGATGATATTTGCTATAAATATACTAGATATCCCATAAACTGTCCCAATAAAATTATTAAAATAGATTAATTAATTTAATTAATTTAAAATATACGTTTAATAAAAATATAATTTATTATTATATTGAATAAAAAATGAATCGTTCAACTAATATAAATGAGTTACCGAATATTCAACAAATTAATCAACAACAAAATAAGATAGAAGATAATATAGATGAAGACAACACAATACACGAAGTATTACAGGAAATTGAAAATGAAAATTATGCATCACAAAATGGTAATCCACCTGTACCACAAGATGTATTACAACAAAATCCACCACAACCACAAATACAATCACAAATATCACAAAATCCTCCTTCTATTAATACACAAAATATGACAAACACCTCAAATTATAGTATAGATGAGATGTTAAAACAAAACAATTTAAATAATTCTATTGAAAATTATTTAAATAATTTAAATAAAAATAATGAATCAAATTCATTGTTACAAAAAATTCAAAGTAATATTCAAAAAGATTATCAACTTTTTTTAATTATTATATCTTCTTTTGTTTTACTTAATTTAGATTTTGTTAAAAATTTTATTAATGATAAATTATTATCTCGTATTACTATATCAATACCTAAACTTAATTTAATATTACCGGCTATCATACAATCTATTATTATTTTAGTCTCAAGAATTCTTATTTAATTTAATTAATTCAACTCATAATTATATTTTTTTCCAATTTTTAAATTAGATATTTTTTTATCTTTATTATATTCTATCATTAAATTATTACTTGAACCAGATGTTATCTTCTCTAAATGTGATACCAATAATATTCCTCCTGGATATAATAACAATAATTTTTCAATAAAATCTGGTACATATCTTAAATTATCTTTATCAAAAGAAGTAAATCCTTCATCTATAAATAATTGATTATTTGATATCTTTGATACACCTAAACTTGATAATGTTATACGCATTGCTAAACCAATTATAAATCTTTGAAATCCACTTGCTTTGTTTATAGGAGGTTTATTTTTACTGTCATTAATCAACCATACACAATCACTTAATGAATTTAAATCATCTGAAAAATCATCTATATTTTTTGATTTTGAATCTTTATTATCTAAATTTTTTTTCCATAAAATTTCTAGTTTAATCTCATTTTCTATATTTCTTAATTCAGATATAATACAATTTGTTTTCTCTATAATAATAGGAAAAATTTTATTTTTATATAACCAAGATTTATAATTTAAAAACATTTCAGAAATTATATTAAGAATCTCATTTTTATTTATTAATTTATTAAAACTATTATTTAAATTATTTAATTTTTCTTCAATTTCTTTTTGTTCTTTTATTAATTTTTTACTATTATTAAATTTAATACTTAATACATTCACATATCTATTATTATTATCTATTTCCTCTTTATATACAATATTCTTATTGTTTTCATCTTCTATCTCTTTATTATATTTTATAAAAGTTTTTCTATCATTCAAATCTTTTACATTATACTTGAAAATATACTTTTTATAAATTAACTGCAATATTATATTTATTAATTCTTTGTTATAATTTAATTTATAATAATACTTAATAGAATTATCTAATTTTATTTTAAATTCTTCATTTAAAGAAAAATAATTTTTAAATTTATATAAATTATTTATATTAAAATAATCATTATAATTTGATTGTATATTTTCAATATTATTTTCAATATTATTAATTTGTTTTAAAATATTTTTTTTATCATTTTCAAGATTTTTAATAGATTCATTTATTTTATTAATTTTGTTATTATTATTATTTAAATTAATTAAATCTTCATTGTATAATTTGTAATAATCTTCTATACTAATTAAATTTACTAAATATTTTTTTTTTAAATTACCTAAAACATCAAAAAAATATTCTGCTTTATCTATAATATCTATTTTCATATCATCATTAAATTCTTTTTCATTTTTAATTTGAATACTAAATAATTTTTCATTTAAAAAATTATTTATATTTTCATAAATTTTTTCAAAATCTTTAAATTTATTAAAAATTATTAAATTATTATAATCTGATATAAAATTATCATTTTGTTGAATTAATTTTTTATAATCTTCTTGAATACTTTTCCAACTCTTTTTTGTATTTTTAATAAATATTTTCAAATGTTTATAAATTTCATTATATATTTTATCTATTTTTTTCAAATCATCATCTATATTACTAAACACTTTCCCAATTTCTATTTTCTTCAAATCCAATTCTATCTTCCAAGGTTGTTTTGAACAAGCTTCACAATTAGGATTATACGGAAAATCTTTTGTTCTTTTTTCTAAATCATTATGCTGGTCTTTTAACATTTTAAATACATCCTTATTTTTTAAATATTCTCTTCTTTTCTGTTGTAGTAAAACAGTATTATTATATACTATATCTAATTCATTTGTTTTATCTAAATCATAAATATATTTACTAAATTGCTGAAAAAATTTTAAATTATCAAATTTATTATATTTAAAATCTTTTTTTAATTCTTTCAAAGAATTTTTTGAATTATTTTCTTTATAATATTTATTAATTAATTCTTTTATATTATCATTAATATCATTTTTTTTATTATTTTTTTTCAATAGTTTTTCAAAATTATCATTTTTTTTATTTAATAATTCTTTTTGTTCATTATAATATTCTTTTAATTTTTTTTCATTCTCTTTTGTTTCTTCATTTATTTTTTTATTTATTTTATCAATATATTTATTGTATTTATCTATTAATTTATCATCATTATCACTATAATTATCATTATTACTATTATTTTGATTATTTAAATTATTTTTAAATTTATTAAAATCATTAATAAAAAATTCAATATCTTTATTAAATAATTTTGTTATTTCTTGATTCATATTTTCATATTCACTAAAATCACTAAAAATTTTAAAATTATGATATTCTTTCTCTACAATATCATTATTTATTAAATTATCATCAAACAATTTATCTAAAATATTATTATTAATATTATAATTATTTTTTAATAATATATTTGTTTCTGAATTATCTAAAAATTTTTCTTTCTGATTTATATAATTTTCTTTTTCTTTTAATATTATATTTCTATTCTTTTTAATTTTAATATTATATTCATCAAATAAATTTTGTAATTTATTTATTAAATTAATTTCATTTAAATTATTATTTTTAATATAATTATTATAAATTTCAACAAAATTATCAAATTCATTATTTTTATTAATTAAATTTAAATTAATTATTTTAAATTTAGATAAATCTTTTATTTCATTATTTTTTAATAAATTTATTATTTTATTATTTTCTTGATTATTTATATAATTATTATTATTTTCATTATCATCATTTAAAGGGATTATTAAAAATTGTTTATTAAACAAAGAATTTATTTTATTTAAATTATTATTTATTTCATTTTCATTGAAATTTTTAAAATTGTTAATTAAAAAAGTGTTATTGATTATATTAGAGTCATAATTATTTTTAATAGTTTCTATATTTTTGATTGTTATAATAAGTTTGTTTTGGATATTATTTGTGTTATTATTGATTTCTTCAATTTCTTTTTTAATATTATTAGGTTCATTAATATCATAATTTTGTTTTTTTTGTATTAATTCTTTTTGAAAAATATCTAAAGTATCTCCAATATTTTTTGAACACAATATATATTTTTTAAATATCTCATTTAATAAATGTATTTTATTTAAATTTAAATTATCATCTAGAAGATTAAGTTGGTCTTTCATCTTCATATTAAAAAAATCTTGATCACAATTTTGTGTTAACATTATAGTTAATAAAAATTCTTCAATTGAACCAATGTTTTCTTTAATCCAATTAGCAGTTGCAGTAGAACCTGATTTTATTTTAATAAACTGATTTTCTTTGTTTTTTTTAGAAATAGATATATATTTATTTTGTAATTTATAACCATCACCAGATTGTTTATATAAATGTCTTTTAATTAAATATTCTTCTTGATTTAATTCAAAAATTAAAACAACATATGATTTTTCATTACGTGGTTTTTGTTGACATATAAGTGCAGATGAATATTCTTTTGAATAACGTGATGGTATTCCAGTACCAAATAAAGCATAACAAAGTATTTCAAATAAACTTGATTTACCTGTTCCATTATCACCATTTAAAAAATTTATATTGTTTTTTAAATTATCAAAATCTATCCAACATTGATTACCAAAACATAATATCCAACTCCATTCTAAATATTTAAAATAAATATTTCTTTTTTCATATTTATCTTCTATTATCTTATAATCACTTATTAATTTAAACAAACTTTTATTATGTTTATCTATTTTATCTTTCATACTAGTTGGATATTCTTTTGTATCAAACATTAATGTATTCTCTGGATTATATATAAACTCTTTCCATACAATTTTATTATTATTAATTTTATCATTAATCTCTTTGTTCTTTTCTTTATTTAATTGATTATTAATATATTCAATCCAAATATCTTTTGTATTATACATCTGTATTTTTTCTTGTTCATCTTCTTTTAAATTAATTAAATTAATTTGATTATCAATTTCAATATTATTTTCATTATTATTATTATTTTTATTTAAAATAGTTGATAAATTATGATAAATATTATGTTTTTTTAAAATATTAATTAATTTTTCATAATCTTCAAAATTATAATTAATTAATCTTATATTTATAAATAATTCATTATTATTATTATCATTATTATTTATATTATTATTATCATTAATATGATTTTGATTATAATTATTAAATTTTTTATAAATTTTAATAAAATTTTCAAATTCATTTAGATTATGATAATTATTATTTTTAATAATTATTTCTGAATTTAATAAAGTTTTTTTAATACCAATATTTATTATATTATTTGAATTAATATTTTCTTTTTCAAAATCTATTTGTATAAAACAATATTTATTAAATAAGATTATAGGTTTTATTATTTTGTTTTTAAAATCCCATAAAAGATATCCGTGATTATATACATTTTCACCAAAATTCTGTTGTATCATTGAACCACTATAAGCCCATATAGGTTGTTCTTCATTTATTTTTTCGTTTAATTTATAACCTTTATCGTATTTTGACAAGAGATTATTAAAGGTTAAATTATTACTATCTTCATTTTTAATATTATTAATTTGCATATTATGATTATCACCTAACAATATATAATCATAATCACCAAACCAATTAACACTTATTCCAAATTTAGTTAAAAGTTTTTTATCATTTGTAATCAAACCATGGTATAATCCGATTTTAATAAATTTATTAATATTATTAATATTATAATCATTAATATTTGGAAAATTAATTAAATCTTTTGTTACACCTGATGTGTCACCTTTTTCCAATGTGTCCAAGAGTGATACCATACCAAAAAGTATATTATTGTATTGATATATACCGGTTTTTTGTAAATAATAAATATTTTTGTAATTTGAATTATTGATTAAACTAGAGATTAAATCAACTTCATCACTGTTTTCTTGTTTGTAATCGTGATTACCCATTATAAGAATAATAGGACAAATTGATGATATATTTTTAATTAAATAAGTAAATAAAGATATACCAGATGATTCAATGGTGTTTTTATGATGAAATATATCACCGGTTATAACAACTAAAGCATTTTTATTAATATTGAATTTATATAATTTATTATAAAAATTTAAATCATTCATAAATTGTTTTGCAACATTTAAGTATTCTATAAATCTAGATTGGTTTTTGTTACCTGACCTAATATGAATATCAGATAAATGAAAACAGTAATCAATAGTATTATCATCATTTGAAATAATATTTAATTCTTTTTTTAAATTTATATTATTCATCATAATAATAATCTAAAATGAATTAAACAATTTATTTAAACAAACACTGATTTTATCATATAATATTGTTGAGATAGTCTTTAAATATTTTAGAAGATGGAAATAAAGAAATTTATAATAAATAAGAAAGATAAACAAAAAATTGATAAAATAATTTATTTTTGTGCGATAAATTCAGAATTACATAAAAAATCTTATGTATATGGTAAAAAAAAATCATTAATATCATTTGTATTTTTTATTATTTGTACATTTATAACAGGTATAGTTGAATTAGTTAATTATAAAGAAAGACTTAATGATAATAATGTATTTTTAATAGTGGGTTTAATACAAATATTTTTATCAATGTTATTGACGGTTTATAAAAATTCAAAAATAGAGTTTTCAGTACAACATCATTATGATTTTTATAAACAGTTTTCATTAATACTTAATAAATTTAATTTAGAATTAGAAAATTATGATACAAAAATGTTTTTGTATAAAGATATTTGTTCTTTTGTAAATCATTATTTTGATACTATTAATGAAATGTTTTTAATTATGCCAACTTATCCTATTAATATTTTAGAAAAACAACAAGCAAACAATAATTATTTTTATAAAATTAATAATGAATATAAATTTGATATTAATAAATTTTTTAATACAAGTGAAGAAAAATCTAATAATATATTACAATCTAATTTTAGTGATATATATAATAAAACTAAAAGCAGAAAAAATCTATTAAATTCTGATGAATTTGTTACTAAATATAGTCGTAATGAAGAAGTTTTAGAAAATTTTTTTTATAATAATGCTTCACCATCTTCTAAAAGACGTTCTAATGATAAAGAAAATATTGAAGTTTTTTTAATTAATAATAAGATTAATGTTAACAGAAATAAATCAACTATTAATATTTAATTAAATTAAAAAAATTAATTAATTAATTAAATAAAAAAAATTAATTAAATAATTAAATTAAAAAAATTAATTAATTAAATTAAAAAAATTAATTAATTAAATAAAAAAATTTAATTAATTAAATTAAAAAAATTAATTAATTAAATTAAAAAAATTAATTAATTAGTTAAATAAATAAAAAAATTTGATTTTGAAATAAAATAATTTGAATTAATAAAATAAAAAATAATTTAGTTTAATATGAGTTTAAAATTATCAGATATAAAAAAATTGTATGATAATAAAAAAAGTGATGAATTTAGAGGATTTGGTTTTGAATTACCAGGTTTTATATCATCATTATTTGAAAATCAAATCAATATAATTAAAACTAATTTAATTAAATTAATTTCAAAAGATTATAATTTAAATGAAGAAGAATTAATTAATAAATATATTCATAATGTTGAATATATAAACAAAAATTTAGAAAGAATTGAAATAACAAAAAAAAGAAATTATTGTAAAAATATACAAAATAATAATTATTGTATGGCAAGAGTTTTTAATAAAGGAAATGGAGGACGTTGTAAAAGAAGTTGTACCAATAAAGTAAAATATAAAAGAGATAAAAATGGTATTGATAATTCAAGAACAATACATTTATGTCATATTCATTACAATGTTTTAAAAAAAAATAAAATTTTAGAATATGGATTATATGATGAAGAAAAACCTTCTATATTTACAACTAAAAATCCTAAAGCAGAATGTATTTATTAATTAATTTTTATACTCAATATAAATTTATATTAAATATTATTTAATATATAAAGAATATATATTGTATATAATAAAAATTTGATTTATTATTGTATTAGTATTATAATAATATAAATATAATCAATATCAATATACCTAATATTAATTAGATAAATTAATTAATATGTTTAATTTGTTGAAAGATTTTTACTTTTCATCTCAATCATCTCAATCATCAAATAATCAAGAACCTGATATTATTACAAACACACCGATAAGAGTTAAAAATAATAATAAAAGAACATATGATATTATGACAGATGTACCTTTAATTGATTTATCTAATATAAATAATACAAAAAATATAAATACTAAAAAACAAAAAATAAATATTCAAAATAATAATTATCCTATATTGAAAGAAATAAAACAAAATAAAAACACAGTAGAAAAAGAAATTGTAAATGAAATGAATAAAATATTTTATAGATTTAATAAAAATTTAAAAATAAATATTTGTGAAGATATTAAAAGAAATATATATAATCAATTATTTAATTGTTTAGAATGCGAATATATATGTTGTGTGAATGTTTTAAATTATGAACAAAATATTTGTTCGTTATCAAATTCTGATGAAGATGATAGTGATGAAGATGATAGTGATGAAGATGATAGTGACGATGATATTAATGATATAAATAACATAGATTTTAATGAACAAAAACAATATATATTTATTAATTCAAATTTGAAGAAAAGGAGTTTCTATAGATATAATGGAGATAAAATAAAAAGAAAAGAAATTAAAAAAATATTTAATATAGAAAATAATATTGGTGGAATAAATTTTAAAATTTATAAAATAAAAGAATTAAGTGGAAACCTAAAAACAAATTTAAAAAAAAAATTTAAAACAAATGAATATTTTATGATTATACCTGATTATGTAACAGATATTAATAAAATAAATAAAAACAAAAAAAATTTTGAAAATTTAATTTTTATAAAAACTTTAGGAAATATAAGATATAATAATATTGATATAAAAAATATTTTACATCAAAGAGAAATAATGAAATACTTTTACTATGATATTTATTTTAATAATAATATAACTGGAAGTATTCAATCAAGTCTTTCGTATTAATTAATTATTTAATTTATTTAATTCTTTAATAATGTATTTATATAAATTAAAATTTTTGTTATAAAATTTATTATTTATTTCAATTTTAATAAATTTTTTATTATTTAATAAAAAGAGATTTGGATAACCAGAAAATTCATTTATTAAATTTTTTAAAATTTTGTTTTTTCTTTGTTTTTTTATTTTATTAATATTTGTATCATATATTTTATATATATTTATATCCTCTTTATTTTTTTTATTATATTCTTCTATAAATTTATTCCATATTGTTTGAAATTTAATAGAATATGGACACCATTCTGCTGTAATTAATAAAATTGTTTTGTTTTTAAAATCATCATTTTTTAAAATTTCTATATTTTCTTTTATCATTTTAATTAATTAATTAATTTATTAAAATAATTTATTAAAATAATTTAATTAAATAAAATGAATAGAGTTGTAGATAATGAAAATGCATTTTTTAATGATACATCTACATTATATGAATTATCTATGAAAATGAATTGTGAAAATATTAATCGTCTTGAAAAATGCTTGTATGATAAAAATAGTGGTGAGTTAAAAGGTACAATGAATTGTGAAAAAACACAAATAAGAAAAATAAGAGACGTAGATTATGAAAGACCTATGATGTGGTGCGAAAACCGTTTCAAACATTTTAATTATTGTTCTTTAAAACAACTTGATGGTCATTATATTTGTAAAGATTGCAAACAATGTCGTTTCAATAGTAATTTTAACTTAAAAAATTTTTCTATGAACAATATATGTGGATTTAATAATAATAATAATAATTAATTAATTAATTAAATAATTTTTTTAATGAATATATTTAAAAATATATTGCTATAAATAATTTAATATTAATATAAAAATGAATAATTTGAGTACCGAATTTATGAATTCTTTAGCATTATCACAAAATATTGAAAATCCAAATAATTTAAATAGTGATAATAATATTGTTCAAAATATTTTATCGAATGATATTGCTATAATGAGTGGTGGTAATAATGAAGATATAGAAAATGAAATGAATAATTCTTTAAATGAACATTTGTTGGAAGAATTTAAAAAGAATGTTAAAAGTTGGTTAAAATATGATAATGATATAAAAAGAGTACAACAAGCATTAAAAGGATTAAAAGAAAAAAAAAATTCAATAAATGATGAGATATTGAATTTTATGAAAAAGTTTAATATTGAAGATTTAAATACGAAGGATGGTGTAATAAGATATAAAACGACTTATGTTAAGGAGCCATTATCACAAAAAACAATTAAGACTAAATTGCAGGAGATGTTTGAGAATCAACCAGATGTTTATGAAAAAATAGAGAATATATTTAACAATAGAGGAAAAATTGAGAAAAATTCTTTAAGAAGAGTTAATTTATAATATAAATTTTATTAAATTATTTATTTTTTTTCTAATAAAGGAGTAACATATTTATCAACTAATACTTGTCCAATTTCTTTTTCTTTTTCTGTTTTTTTATCAGGTTCTTCAATAATTTCATCTATTTTTTTTATCATCATATTTAACATTTTAACATCAAAAATAGTTTCATCATTTAAATCATTATTTATAATAATGTTATACAAAAAACTATAATCTTCTTTAACATATTTATATTTTTTAAAATAATTAATTTTATCTAATTTACTATTAATATTATTTTGTTTTAAATCTTGTAAAATATTTTTAAAATTTAAAGTTTGTTTTTTTGGTTTTTTTGTATCCATTTTATTCTAATTGTTTTTTTATTTTAAATAAATATTTATAATTTTTATTGTTTTAATTAATAAATTATAAGTATGGTTTCTAAAAAAAAAGAAGTTAATAAAAATAAAAAAACTAAAAAAGAAAATAAGCCAAAAAGAAAATATAATAAAAAAACAAAAAAAATAAATAATCAAGAAGGTGGTGGTGGTGGTTATGAATCTGGTACTGGTGATACCGAAAGTACAGCAAGTGAATTTATGAGTGAGCCCGGATCATTTAGTTCAAGTTTACCAAGTGTGCGAAATCAAAGTCAAAGTCAAAAAAATACACCATCACGTAATTCTAATAATTTGAATAATACAGAGTCACTTTCTAATGATAATTCTGTTTACACTGCTAGTTTAATTTCTAATGATAATTCAATTTTAACTGCAAATATAGCTAATAATAATAATTTGAGTAATTTACCAAATCCAGCAAATTCAAATAATTCAAAAAAAAATAATAGTATATATAGTTCTGATTATGGTGTAAATTTAAATAATATACGACAAAAACAACAAAAAGAAAAATTAGGGAGTTTACCTTCTGCTACAATATCAAATCCTGGAACATCAACAATACAAGGATTTGAAAATAATCCAAAATTAAAAAATAATTCAAGTTCTTTACCATCATTTCAATCATTTCAATCACTATCTCAAAATAATATTCAACAAGAACTTGTACAACAACAACAACAAATTGCACAACCACCACCACAACAAATTGCACAACCACCACAACAACAAATTGCACAACAACAACAACAGCAAGAACTTGTACAACAACAACAAGAAATTGCACGACAACAAGAACTTGCGCGACAACAACAGCAAGAACTTGTACGACAACAACAAGAAATTGCACAACAGCAACAGCAACAACAAATTGCACGACAACAACAGCAACAAGAACTTGCACGACAACAAGAACTTGCACAACAACAACAAAGATTATTAGAAGAAAAGCGAAATCAAGAATTAATGAATATAATAAGAAAAGAACAACAAAGTAATACAAGTAGTACAATAAGTTCAGTGCCAACTGCACAAATTGTTCAAACAAAAAAAGAAGATGATGATGATAGCAGTGGTGTAACAAGCAAACACGTTGCAACAATGGCAGCGAGTATTGTAGGTTTAGTAATGGGTATAGGTATAACTGTTTCACAATCAAACGAAGAGAAAAAGAAAAAAAAATAGATAAAAAATAAAAAGTAATAAATTAAATGTAATAATAAATAAATATGTGGAAATCAAGTTTAAATTATGGTTTTTATGATTTTGATAAACACGGTTATATGAAACCTAAAAAACCTGAAAAAAATGGTGGTTTATATACAGGTGAAGAATTTAATAGAAACAAAGATTATGGAAATGTTCCAACTATAAATGATGTAAATTATTTAATGGCTCATAATTTAAAAAGTGCTTTAGGACCAGATGAAGGACGTTTTCATTATCCTGGTTATACTAGACCTGGTAATAATTATCAAGAAAATTCAGGTTTAAAAAAATATTCGAATCAACATAATATATATTGTATTAGTAATAAAGAAATTTATAAATCAAAAAAATCAAATGAATGGCGTGTTGAACCATATAATCCTGTTTCTAATTACGAATTATGAATTATAAATAATATAATAATATTAATTATTTAATTATTTAATTATTTTTAAAATTTATTTAATTAATTAAATAAATTAAATAATGTTTTATGAATTTATAAAAAAAATGTTAAGAGTTTATATAAAATATTTATTAAATTATTAATTTAATAAATTTATATTATAAAATATTAATAATGTCTAGAGTTATTCCCAATAATAGAATTAATAATAGTGCAGAACAATATAGTTATCTTTTAAACAATACAAGTGAATATTTAGAAATAGATGATTATGGTAATGATACTATTAATTTTCACGATGATAATGGAGTTTGTAGTAAAGTTAAAGAAAAAATGATTGAAACTAAAATTAGAAATTATGATAAATTATCGATATCACACGTACCAATTGTAAGAGATGATAAATTAAAATATACGATATATTTGGAAACAAGAGTAGATAGTACATTGATATACAGTATGTGTTTTGAAGAATTGTTTTTTTTTGATTTTGATAATAAGCAATTTGGATTAGAACGTGTAGATATAGATATGAATGACAAAAATATATGGTTTAATCTAGATACTGTTTATGGTAAAGCAAAAAATGTTATAGAAAAAATGACAGAGTATTATAAAAATAAATTTAATAAATTATTATATTGGAGATTATATCCAACTGATAATGGTGTACACGCTTATTGTTTATCACATAAACGCAATAGAAGAATACAAAAACATATGAAGAATTTAATAAAAGAAACTGTTTTAGCTTGTGCAGACCCTGATTGGATTGCTTTTTCATCTGTTAGGTTTGGTTTTTGTACTAGAATATCATCAAAAGTTAAATATGATAAAGATAGCAATCAAAAAAAAATTTCTAAAAATAATACAGATGCACTTTTTAATGCTAATCGTAATAATGATGAGTATTACCTCCCACCAAGACAACGTAATAATAATTTAAGAATGAGAAATAATAATAATAATAATAATAATAATAATAATGGTAATCGTAATAGTAATTTAACAAGAATAAATACAACACAAGAAGGTTTTACTTTTCCTAGACAAGGAGCAAACCAACAACAAGTAATTTTTGGAGCAAATAATAGAAGTAATTTTACTTTTGGACAAAGACCATTGCCATTAGGTAATATTCGTAATAATAATGATGGTATTAATCCTAGAGAAGAAGCAAATCAACAACAAATAATTTTTGGTTCACAAAATAGAAACAGCAATTTTAGTTTTGGACAACAACAATCACAAGAAGACCAATTTCAACCACCACAAACTGGAGGTGCTACATATAATACTACAAATAATACTACAAATAATACTACATCTAATAATGCAAAAAATAAAGTTAATAAATATAATTTAAAATATTTATTTGATAATATAATAAATTTAGATAATTATAAAGATATTGCTGCTTATGTAGATATTAATGGAAATGAAGAAAAAGCAAAAATTAATAATCAACTTATGTTACAAATAAAGATAAAAAATTTATTAGTAGTTCTTATAAGAGATGTTTTAACACAACATACTGCTGGTTTAAGAATACCAATAGGTTTATTTAATTTGCATCAATGTGTTCCTAATGATAAAGTTAAAAAAATATTAGATAATGCTTTAAGTAATAATACAGATAATAGTTATTGTGATAAAATAGATACTTTAACTGATTGTAAAATATCGAAATTGTGTAAATTTGTTCCATTATTAGATGATAGAAAACTAATTAGTTTTATGAAAAGCATAAAAAAATATCACGACAAACTCAGATATAGTGAAGAAAGTATACGATTATTAGGTAATTTATATGATAAAAATAATGATACTGAATTATCAATATTAATTAATAAAGATTTTAATAGAGGTATAAATTATATGAATGGTGTTTTTATAAGTAATGAAAGTGATAAAATGAAGAAAAAAATATTAAATTTACCAGCGGGTGGAGTTTCTAATGCAGACATAGATAATTTAAATCAAGACCCAGTTATAAGTTATACACCTATAATGCATTTAATAAATAATATTAAAAAAGAGGATGATATAAATCAGATTATTAAATTACTTGAAACATCATATCAAAACAAAAAATTAAAAGATTTAATTGATTTTAAATATGAAATAAATTATAAATATTTAGTAACACCATTTATATTGTTATTGGTTGAAGCAACAAAAAATATAAGAAAAATGCCTATATATTATCCATTAATAGAATATTTTTTAAAAAATCAAATTTATAAAAGTGATAATACAAATTTGTCATATATATTTAAGATAGTAATAGCAAATGATTTCAGTAAAAAACAAGATATATCAAATATAATAATAAATTATATATTATCAACTAAGAAAAATAATACAATAAATAATACTAAAAATAGTAATTCTTTAAAAATATCAACATTAAAATCGTATAATGGTATATTAGCAAATTATGTAATAAGTCATATATTCGTGCATAATAATAAAAATGCATTTAATAAATTTGTGGTTAATAATAAATTTTTAAGTAATATTAAGAAAAAAACAAATACTAATAATAGTAATGAATATGAATCTTATTTAAAAGTGGTGTATATGGTGTATATAAAAATATTAGTAGAAGGTCTTTATTATGAAAATAAATTTTTCTTAGAATATTTTACAGATGATAATTCAGTATTTAAAAAACATTATGAAAATTTTAAAAATATTTATGATGAAACAAAATTGTTTAATACTGATAAGTATAATTTGTCATTAATTTTTAATAAAATGTCAAAAAGATTTATAATAATATTATTTAATTTGATAAGATATAATAAACATATTGAAATTGATAAAGATAATTTATTAAACTATGTATATTTAAGTGAACCAATATTATTTAAATTTAATTGTTTTAATAATGAAGCATTAAAAAATATTAATAATCTTGATAATAATTCTAAAAAGAATTTTTTTAAATTTGTAATGAATGTTTTGGATAAAGATAATTTAGAATATAAATTAAAACAAAATTATAATAGTTCAAAATTTTTTAATTTTATTATTCAAATGCTTAAATTATACAGAAATCTTGAAAATAAATTTATTGATAAAAATAGTTTTACAAATCAATATAAATTTGTTTGGACAAAAAATGATAATATAGAAAAAAGTAAAGCAGATTTTGAAAAATTAGAATATATTAATTCAATAATTATTAAATTAAATAAATCAATTAAATCAATTTTATCAAAATCTTTAAAAAGTGGTAAAAGTATTAATAGTGAAATCAAAAATACGAATGGTCAGAGGACTATTAATTATTTTGCAACATATTTACAAACTGTATTAGAAAGTGATAAAGACACTAATATAAATAAGTATAATATATCAACAGGTGTAGAAGTTAATGCAGGTGGTCCAACAAAGGCATTTTTCACAGATTTATCAAAAGAGTTATCTAAATATATAAATAATTTAAAAAAATTAAAGGAAGATTTTCCTAATATAAAAAATACGAATTTATTATTAAGTAATAATAATAGTAAATTTAATAATAATTTGACGAATGATAAGATAATAAATAGTAATATATATTATTTAGGAAAAATGACAGCAAGATTATTATTCATAGAAAAATATGATGTTAATTTGAAGTTCCCAGATTATATATATAATGCTTTAATTATATTATTAAATAGTCCTAAATTAATATTAGATAATTATAAAATTTTGGAAGAAAAAGTTATTAAAAATAATACAAATGTAACAAAAAATGTTATAAAAAATATTAATGATTATTTATTGTTAGATAGAGATGAAATTTTTAGAATTTTAAATTCGTCTAATGATGATTTTATAATGGAATTTAGTTATTCTGGTTTTGAAAGTAATAATACTAGATTAACTAATAATAATGGTAATGTAAATTCTGAAAAAGTAGAAGTGTTTGTTAAAAAAAGTGAAAGAAATGCATCAGAATTAAAACAAAAATTAATAAATTTTTATGAAGAATCTAAATTTATAGAAGATATGTATGTTATTTTAAATAATTCGAATTGTAGAAAATTCTTTAGAGGATTTTTAGAAATATATGTAAAAGTTTTATCAAAAAATAATAATTTCTTAATTAATGATCTAATGTATCTTACTGATAAAAACACACTTAAAAAAAGTATAGAAAACACTGTTATTAATACAGACGATTTTATAAATAAATTAGATTTTAAATATGGTAATATTCCAAGAAATCATAGTATAACTAGAGATAGGTCATTACAAATTAATGAATCATTTAAGAATGGTATAAAAGAAATTGTAAATAATTATGATGATAATAAAAGACAAGATTTTTTTGAAGATTTATTATATTTCTGGACGGGTAGTAGAGTTTTACCAAATGGTAATTTAAGAATAGATTTCTATACAAATAGTGATATAATCACCCTACTTAATAATGTCAATCAAAATAATAATATATCTGGTTATGTTAATCGTAATAAATATAATTTAATTCCAAAATCTCATACTTGTTTTAATAGTATTGATATGATTTCACCAAATAATGATTTAGATTTAAATAAATATCAATCTATTATTACTGAATTATTTAAATTTGGTTTTGAAGAAGGCATATTTGGTGCTACTTCTTTTGGTGTTGCTTAAATATTAATAATATTAAAAAAAAATTTTGCGTATATATATAAAATATTTAATTAAACTTTAAATCAATTTCAAAAAAAAAAAAAAATAAATTATTTTAGTTTGATTTCTTGTAAGAGAGATATAATTGATTTCATAGAAACACCGCTTGCATTTAATACAGTTGTGGTTGTTCTTGGTGTTTGTTCTAATAATTCTTTTATTTTTTCAACATCATTTTCGTCTATTTCATTATTTTCTACTAATTCATTTATAGATACTCCATTTGTTGTAATAGAAGCATTTGTAAAAGTAGTTAAATTTGATTGCATCGATGAACTAGACATTTTTCTTTCTTTTAATCTGTGTAATTTATATGAATTATCATCAATATTTAAATAATTAAAATTACTAACTGAATTATTTAAATTACTTGAATTATCTAAATTAAATTCATTTTGTTCATTATTTAAATTATTTAAATATTCTTCATCATCATTATAAATCTCTATTGGTAAATTAGATTTATATATTTTATATTTCTTATAATACTCTATTGTTTCACTTTGTATATCCTTTATTAATCTATCTAAATTATCTAAATTCATTTCCGATAAATCTATGTAAAATTGATTTTTATATAAATTTGCTAACCAATTATCCTCCTCATTTTCATTATCACTGTTATAAGGATATCCTTTTTCTAAATTTATTAAAATAAATTTCTTGTTTTTACCAATTATTAATTCTGACTCTATCTTACAATTCTTTGAATTTTTATAAGTATTTGATAAAAATATTAATACTAAATAACTATTTTCAATTGCATCATTCATTGCTTCTAATATATTTCCTTTCATTTTTTTAAAATCTATCCATAATTTACAATAATTTAATTCTTCTTCAATCTTATTATATATACTTTTAACCTTTTCTTGTTGTTTCCAAGAATAAGAAAACATTATATGTTTCTCATTTAATTTATTTATTTCTAATTTAGGAGACGCATAATCTTCTCTTTTTCTACGATTGCGAAAATTATTTAATCTATTTAATCTGTTCATATCATTTATATTAATTTAAATTATTAATATATTATTAATTTTATATATTTCTATTATATTAATTTTTTTACTTAAATTTTATTTTATCTTCATTTATTAATTTCATAATTTCACTAAATTGATAATTTATTACCAATTGATTATATTGTTTAAAAACACTCGCTGTTTTATTATCATTTTTTAAATAAAAACCATATCTACCATATAATAATTCTACATCTTTATTATCTTTTTTACCAATCTTTAAAGGCAATGAAATCAATAATTTAACATCATTTATATTTACTTCTTCAATTGTTTTATTTGTATTTTTTAAAAATGCAATTAAAGATATATAATTTTTTTTATTATTTAATTCATATTGTATTACAGGACCATATTTAGCAATTCTTAATATTACTTCTTTATTATTTATATCAAAACTTTTCTCATAAGTTTCTAATTTTTTCTTATTTTTTGTTTGTTTTAATTTTGCTTCATTTATCATTTTCTCAAAATTTTTATAAAATTTATTCATTACATTCAAAAACTCTTTATCACCATTCGCTATTAAATCTAACTCATTCTCTATTGTACTCGTAAAATTAACATCAACTATTAAAGGAAAATTCTTTAACATATAATTATTTATTTCTATACCTATATCTGTTGGTACTAAACGTGATTTTTCAGATGTAATTGTACGTTCTTCTTGATAACTGTATAAATCTTTTGTGTAAGATTTTACTGAATTACTTTTTAACTTATTAAATATTGATTTTAATTTATTGTTTTTGTATTTGTTATTTAACATATGAAAATGTTCATATTGTTTTAATTCACCATCAATATCCTTTTTTTCATAATAATTCTTCTCCTCTAACTTTGATAATATTCCTGAATATGTTGATGGACGTCCTATACCATTCTTTTCCAATTCTTTTACTATTGTCGCCTCTGAATATCTAGCTGGTGGAGTAGACCACGTATGATGAGCAATTAAATTTACATAATCTAATAATTTATAATTTTTCTTTATTTTATTAATATATTCATCAATATTAAATTTTTTATCTATTTTTAAACCATATAGTTTTAAATATCCATCAAATAAATAACTTTTAAAGTTACCTATAAAACTTTCATTTTTTTTAAATTTACTATCTTTTATACTTATATCTATATTATAATATTCAGCTGGACTCATTAAAGTACCAACAGACCTTTTCCAGATTAAATCATATAATCTTTTGTGTTTTTCTGTAAGTTTATTACCTTTAATATTATTATAATTAATATTTAATTTAGTAACACGTATAGCTTCGTGTGCTTCTTGAGCTCCTTTTGATTTTTTATTGCTTTTATAAGAGCCTACATATTTATCACCATATTCTTCTTTAATAAATTTTAAACATTTAGTTTGAAAATCACTTGATAAATTATAACAATCTGTTCTCATATAAGTTATAAAACCTCCTTCATATAATTCTTGTGCTAATGACATAACTTGTTTAATTGACATTTTAAGTTGTGAAGATGCGGTTTGTTGTAATGTAGACGTAATGAAAGGTAATGGTGGACTTTCTTTTTTTATTTTATAATCTACACTTTCTAATTTAAACTTCTTATCTAAATTTTTTAAAAATGTTAACATTTTTTCTCTCGAAGTAAATTTATTAATTTTTTTATCTATACAATATTTAGCATCTTCTATATCATAATCTTCTATCACAAAATTACCTATTAAACTATAATATAATTCACTCTTGTGTGATTTTATTGATTTTTCTTTATTTATTATTATATTTAAACAAGCAGATTGTACTCGTCCTGTTGATAACTTCATATTTGTATTATATTCTTTCCATAACAAACCTGTTATATCAAAACCAACAATTCTATCAATAAAACGTCGCGCTTGTTGAGAATCAACCATATTCATATTAATTTTAGTAGGATTTAATATAGCATTACTTAATGCCTCTGATGTAATCTCATTAAATATAATCCTTTTGTAATTTTTTAATTTAAATTCATCTTTAATATGCCACGCTATAGCAGCACCTTCTCTATCTAAATCACTTGCTAACCATATGTTTTCTGCTTTTTTAATATGATTCTTTAAATTATCAAAACGAGTCTTAAAATTATTCTCAGTCTTTATTATATATTTTCCTTTAAATCCATTTTTAATATCAATACCATTTTTAATATGACCATCATTCTTTTTATCTAATTCACGAATATGACCAAAACTTGCAATAACTACAAATAATCCATATTTTTTTACTAATTCTTTATTATTATTTAAATATTTCTCTATTGTGTTTTTTTTAGCAGGACTTTCAACAATAATTAAATTCTTAATTTTTTTATTACTCATTTTAATTATATCTATATTTTAACATACCCTATTTAATTATTTTTTTTTATAAAATTAAAACTTTAATTTATTTTCAATTTTTTATATAATATTTTTTAAAAATATTAAAAAATTTTTTTTTTACAAATATAATTATTTAATTAATTTTAAATAAATTAATTAAATAAATGAAAAAATTAAATAATTATTTATTTATAATATTTAGTTTAATAATATTTATTAAATTATTTATTATACAAAAAAAAAGAAAATTAAATAAAATTTATGAAAAATATGAAAATAATCAAAATAATGTATCTAATTTAGGTGATAATTTAGAAGGTATTAATACAACATTACAAGGAATTAGTAAAAAAATTGATTTCTTAACCGGTTATAAACAAATAATAGGTGGTACAAATGATTTAGATATATCAGTAGATGATAATAATAAAGATAATTATTATATTAAAGATACTAAATTTGTAAAAGATGATGATGATGATAATAACGAAGATTATGATGAACCCAGTAATCAATCTGAAGATACAAATAATGAAAAAGTAAATAATGATGTAGAACAAATTAAATATAAACGTGAACTTGTTGATTTAAATGAACCTTTAAAATCAAATTTAGATTGTATTAATTTAAAAAATTCAGTAAAATATGGTATAGATAAATTAACAACAGAACAATTAAAAAAATTAGAAGAATGTAATTTAAATTAAATTGTAATTCATTTCATAATTTTTACACCATTCTTCTATTTTAATTAAATTAGTTTTATATTTATTATCTAATAAATCTATTAAATTTTTATTATTAGAATTTTTATTATTAGAAATTTTTAAATTATTATATTTTTCTATAAAATTTAATGTGTCATTAATTATTTCTATTTGTTTTTTCATATAAATTATATTATAATTTGATATACTACTTAATAATTTATCTGATACATTTTTTTTTAATAATTTAAAATCTTTTAAAATTATAATTTTTCTTAAATTATTTAAACAATTATTTATAAAAATTTCATTATTATTTAATAAAAATGAATAACAAAATAAATATTTTTCTGAATTTGCTGGACGACTCGTGTAAGGTTTAATAAAATATATATTTTTAAATAATTTATTTAATATATCTAAAATTTTTATTGAATTATAATTAAATGTATCATATATTTTTATTACACAATTACCTTCATTTTTTAATAAATTTAATATTAAATATATTTCACATATTAAAAATAATATAAAATCATTTTCTTGTGTATTATAGTTTGAACTAAAATCAAAGCCACCATCTGCTGTACAAAAATTACATTTGTGACAACCTATTTTATTTATAAAATAATCTATATTATTTATATTATACAAATTACCATCATTCTCTTTATAGTAATTTAAATTTATATTATTTTCTATTAGATAATCTTTTTTAAATCTCCATTTTGGTATCTTATTATTTTTTGATAATAATGTTATACCATATAATTTTTTATTATAATTATATTTTTGATTTGTATAATCCGCAAAACATTCTATAAAACCACCAGGACCTTCCGCTATATGTGCTGAATATATGTTTTTATCTTTATCAAAAATTTTACTTATCTTATTATTCATATCATAAAGTATCTCCCATAATTTAAAATAACTTCTACTTATAGGCTTTATATTTACTACTGAATTATATATCCTCTTATCTTCACCTATATCTATAGGTGTATTTGGTGAATATATAAATTCATATGGATTCGTAAATTTTTTTAATAAATCCCATAATTTATTATTGAAATATGGAGTTATCTTATTTTTATATTCATTTAATTTATTTGCACAATCTTCATTTAATTTAATATAAATTTTTATTTCAAGTTTTGATTCATTATTTTTATTATTATTTAATAAATAAATATAATTTTTATCTATTTTTTCATTTAACATTATAATCAATATATTTTTTTCTTAATTTTTTTTATTTTAAATATTTATTATCTATTTTTATAGATTTATTATATTATTTAAAAAAATTATTTTTAAACATTTTTATTAAAAACTTTTTATTTAATTATTAAGATTTATTTCTACCTTCATATACGTGCCATAAGTATGTTTGTTGTGTTGCAATACTATGACCCATTATTTGTGCAATTTCATTTCTGTCTGTACCACTTTGTCTTTCTAATTTAAGGTCATCTCTTGTAATATATATATGTCTTAATGTTGTTAAACTAAAATTAGGCTTACCTATAACCGCCTTTAATTTTCTGTTTGCCCATTTATTAAATGTATTTGGTTTATCATAAGGTTGATTGTTTTTTTGAATAAATAAATAATCTCTTGGTTTTTCATTTAAACTTATTTTAATTAATTTAATTAATTCTTTTGGTAAATCAATTTTAATATTTTTATATGTTTTAGATGTTTTGTATTTTCTTAATACTATATAATACATTTTGTTTTTTTCATCAAATACCATATAGTTGTCTTCATTATTCATCATTTTATCTTCTTCCTTAAAATTTATTATCAATAATTTATCATAATCAGAACGTACAGGTGGTATATATGTATACATTCCTATTAATAACTTACTTATATCTTTATCATCCAATTTATCTCTTATTTTTTCTAATTCATTAAATGATATATATGCTTCTTGTTGTCTTTTGTTTGGCTCATTTGTTTGTTTTGCTTTATTAATAGGTTCTTTAATTTCTCTATGCAATTCTCTCCATTTATTATACAATTCACTTTTGTTTTGTATCATACCTGGTGTGTGTCTAAATATAGCAATTATAGCAGATGTGTATGCATCCTTTGAATGGTCTGTTAAATTATCAGTTCCTAACCGCCCTTTTGTTTTCTTAGTGTAATCATTTAATTTATCTATAAAAACTTCTGGATGTTTTATAATATAATCTAAACATTTACCTTTACCAACTTTTTTATTAGAATTACAATTTAACCAAATTTCATTTTTAATTTTATTTAATTTTGCTAAATATATATCTTTACTAACTCTTTCTAAAGATTTTGAATTCTCTATATGTTTTATATATGTCCTATCTAACATATTATTAATTTTTTATTATATTTTTATTACATCTTCTTAACATTTTTATAACAAATCTGTATTATTTTCTTTATTATTCAAATCTATATCATAATTAACATAATTTTTCATATTTTCCATATTTTCAATATTATCTATATCACTCATATTAATAGGATTTTCTATATCGTTATTTTGATTTTTATCTAAATTATTATATTCATCATATTCACTTATTATTTGTTCTGTATATTGCTCTGATATAGGTGTTTCTGGAAAACTCTCTATTATATCACTTATGTTACTATCACTACTTATTTTCTCATTTTCTTCATCACTATTAAATAACTCATATTTATATTTTTGACTTATACTACTATCATTCATATATGATTTTTTATTACTATATATACTATCATTTATACTATTATACATACTATTATACATAGAATATACAGATAACTTCATATTATCTAATATTTTTTCTACTCTAATATTTTCTCTGTTTTTTTTATTAAATTTTATATAATAAACAATTTTATTTAAATATCTAATAATAATATTAAATATCAAATTATAATTATTAAAAATAAATAATATAAAAGCAATAATAATACACAAAAGAAAATTAATTAATAAAATTAATAAAAAATAATTAAATAAAAATAAAATAATTTTATTTGATTCTAAAATATCATATTTATTATTTTCTAATTGATTTACTATAAATATATGAATTAAATATGTAAAACATAAATATAATTGTATTTCTAAATATTTTTCTATTTTTTCATTATATATTTTTTTTAATATTCTTCTCATTATAAAAATTTTTTAAATTACTAAAAAATTAATTAATTAATTAAATTATTTAATTAAATAAATTAATTAAATTTTTAAAAAATTAATTAATTAATTAAATTATTTAATTAAATAAATGTTTAAACAAGTTTCAACAAAATATTTAAATAAATTATTAATAGAGGCATTAGTGATAAGTGTGTTAGTAGTTATTTTAGGTGTTTTATTAAATAAAATAATTAAAAAAATAAATATTTTTAAAAATTTTAAAAATAAATATCATTTAGAAATAACATTATTTTTAACAGGATTGATAACACATATAGGATTTGAATTATTTGGTGGTAATAAATATTATTGTAAACACGGTGCTGCTTGTAGTTTGTAATTAAACTTGTTTATATTGTATAACGCCATCAATATAATTAACATATTTAAAACCTTTTGATTTAAATATATCATATGCTTGTTTAGCTCGTCTACCTGATTTGCAATAAATTAATATTTTTGAGTTTTTAGATAATCTATAATTATCTAAATTTTTTTTAATTTCATCTAAAGGAATATTAATTGCTCCTAATAAATGGTTTTCATTAAATTCTTCTTCTGTACGAACATCTATGATATATCTGTATTTGTTTAAAATTTGTATTTGTTCTTTATTGTTTATTCTTTCTACAGAAATACTATCATCATTTTCTGAATTATTATAAAATAAACTTAGAATATTTTTAAAATTAATCATAATTAAAATTAAAATTAATAAAATTAAAACATAATATAAATATTTCATTTAATATATATTATTATTAAAATTTTTTTAAACAAATTATTAAATTTTTTTTAATTTAATAGTAAGTTATTACAAATTAATATTTTTGAAAATTAGGAGAATGGAAAATAATGATTTAGACTTATATGCTTCTTCACCTGGAACTGATGTGTCTATTAATTCATCAAATTCCAGTAAAACTAATATAGAATTAGATTTATCTGATTATGCTTCTTCACCTACTAATAGAACTTTAAAAAAAAAACAGAAAAAAAGAAGAAAGAACAAATATATGTATGACCAATTTATACGTGAAGAAACAAATATATTTGAAATATTTAATAGAGAAAATTTAACAGATGAATTTGAAAAAATGAATTTAAATGATTATGAAAATGTTAATTATGAAATTAAACCCAAAAATGATAAACAAGAAGAATTACTTAATTATTTACAAGATTATAATATACCTATTATTTTTACAGTCGGTCCTGCTGGAACCGGAAAAACATTTTTAAGTTGTCATTACGCTATCACTACCTATCTCAAAGGTGAATGTGATAAAATTATCATCACTAGACCAGCAGTTTCTGCTGATGAAGAACACGGATTTTTACCTGGTTCACTTAACGACAAAATGAAACCCTGGCTCAAACCCATTTATGATATTTTTGAAAAATATATATCTCATAACTATTTACAAAAATTAATCAAAAATGAAACCATTGAAATATGTCCACTCGCATTTATGAGAGGACGTACATTTGAAAACTCTATTATAATTGCAGATGAAACACAAAATTCAACTAAAAATCAAATGAAAATGTTGTTAACAAGAATATCATATGGTTCAAAATTAATTATTAACGGAGATTTAGAACAATCTGATAGTTTAAGAAACGGACTCGATGATTTTATTAATAAATATAATAAATCATCAGATGAAAACAAAAAATTTATTAAAATTGTACAATTTAACAATAATCAAGTACAAAGACATAGTGTTATCAAAGATATTTTAAATATCTATAATTAAATTAATTAAATTAATTAAATTAATTAAATAATTAAATTTTTTAATAATTCATTCATAACATAAATTCTTTTTAAAAATATTTTTGTTTTAATTTTAATAAATTTATTTTGATTTTCTTTAATGTTGATTAAATTAATTAAATTATTAATTATATTTAATCTTTCGATATAGAATTTTTTTTCTATATAAGTATATCTATTATATATAATTGATTTTTCTAAATTATTAATCAAATCATTTATTATTAATAAATTATTATAATTATAAGTTTCTATATTTATCATACACTATTTTTAATTATTTATATAAATAAAAATGAATTCTAATTTTAATATTGAATTAATTAAAAATAATTTAACAAAAAGTATTAATGATAAATTAAGAATTTTATATATTAATAATAATATTAATTATTTTTTATTTTTAAATAAAATTAATAAAAAAATTCATATTAATGATTTACAAGATTTATTAATAAATAATAAAAATAATATTAATAAATTTAATAAAGAATCATATAATACAATTCATAAAAAATTAAAAATAAATATTTTTGTTAAATCAAAAACAAATAATATTAATTTATCTAATAATACATTTTCTAATAGTATTGCATTAATTAAAGAAAATAATAAATTAGGTTTATTTGTATTATATAATAATAAAAATATAAATTTTAATGTAAAACAAAATATTATTAATAAAATATTAAATTATAAAAAAGGAGGTATATTGTCTATCACAAATTCTTCAACAGCTAATTTTGAATATGATTCTAATTTAAGAAAAGATAATAATTATGGACTTAACAATTTTTCTAATTGGTATAATAAAGATAGTATTAATAAATTTTTAGATGATAGATTAGATTATTTAATTGAAGATATTAATGAAAAATTAAATAATACCTCAAATAAAAGAAAAAAACCAGATAACACAACCACTATTACCAAATCTATTAAACAATTAAGATTATATTTATTTAAAGAGATTAATATTGCGGTATTTACAAATTATTTTAGAGAAAAAATATACGATATTATTGAAAAATTAGAATTTAATATAAATAATTCTCCTGAAATTAAAGAATATCAAAATAAATATCCTAATGAAAATTTTTCTATAGATATTATTTTAACTGGAGGGGATGCTTTTAATTTTTTACATAATCAAACAAAATTAGTATCTCCTGATATAGATGTTAAATGTTGTTTTCAATCTAAAACAGCATATCAATATCATAATAAAATAAATATTGATTATATAAATTTAAATAATAATAAAATAAATTTTGAAATAAACAAAGATGTAATAGAAAGTAATATAAATTACTTAAAAGAAAACAAAGAGTTGTTTGAAAATATTAAAAATGTATTGAAAGAACAATTTGTTCTTACTAATATATTAGTTTCAAAATATTTAAAAGATTTTAATAATAAATTAAAAAATGAATTTAATAAAGTGATTGGTAAATATAATATAAAAAATTTAACTAATATTTATATTAATTTGTATTATGAAATTTTAGAAAAAATTAATAATATAATTAAACAAAAAATTTTATTAGAACCTAACAAAGAATATAAAATATATTATTTATTTAATTTGTTTAAAAGAGATTTTGAAGATTTAAATAATACATTTTTAAATTCTACAAATAGTAATTCTAATGATAATGAATTAGATGTAAACAAAAATTATAGAGAAATTATAAATGAATATAAATCCATTTTAGCAGAAGACAGAAGATTCTTATATAGTGATAAAACATTTGAACCAGGTAATAATACTAGTTTTAATTTAAATAATAACAATAGTGGTAGTAGTAATAATAATTCATCAGAATATTTTAAAAATAAAGTGAATAATAAAAAAGAAAGAAATGAGAATGTAGCAAGTATAGTAAAAGATTTTACAACTTTTATAAATTTATTTAATAAAACAAATAATTTTAAATACAGATATACTATAATTGAAAAAAATGAAAACAGAAATATTATTACTAATGTGTATTTATATTCATTAGATTTATTATTTGATGGTATTGGTGCATTTCAAAGTTTATCAGGTATTTTAGATGTAGTTATAGGTGTACCTGGTAATATTGGTTATATGATTAAGAACACAGATTATGTTAATAAAGAAATTAAGTTTAAAGAAAAAGAAATAATTAGAAATTATAATTTAAAAATAATAACAAAAAATTATTATATTAAAGAAGCCACTAAATTAATTGCATTAAAAATAAGAAAAGAAGATAAATTAGAAAAAGATGTTACAAGAATTAAATTAATTGCTCAGAATTTAGATATATCTAGTTTAAATATATCAGATAAAAAACAAAAAACAACTAACTTTATATCATTATTTGGTGGAGCAAATAATAATTCTATAGACATTATAAGTAATGGAGGAATATTAATAAATAAAATAGAATATTTAAATAATATACAAAATTCTAATTTAATAAGTTTTAATAAGGCAATTAATAATTTAAAAATAGATTATAGTAAATTAATTAAATTTAATTTTAAAAAATTTAATAATGATAATAAATTTATTCATAATAATTTCGGAGATAAAATGTATAAATGGTTTGGAACGATGATTAAATTAGTAGAAAATAGTATTTATCTTAAAAATAGTGGTTTTAAAACACAAGTATCATTAAATTATAATATTGAAAATAAATTAGTTATAAAAAAAATAAAATCTGGTGAATTATCAAATAAAATTAAAGAAGATTTTGAAAATATTAATGATTTGTTTTTATTAACTAAAAACGATTTTATTTCATTCAAATACAACAATTATAATTATCTTTCAATCTATAAAATTAATAAAGAAAAAATTAAAATTTTATTAATTATGTTTCATTTAATTAATATTAAATTAGTTTCTATATTTTCTACTATTAAAGTCCCTTATATTAATACTAATAAAACATCTAATACATCTAATACATCTAATACATCTAATAATAATGTTTCAAATAATAGTGAGAATAATGATAGAAAAATAAATAATATAAATGATTATTTAAAAGATTTTATAGAAATATTTATAAGTATATTAAAATATAATAGTAATTTTAATTATAATATTAAATATTATTTAGAATATTTAGAACAAAATATAGAATTGTTTTATTATTTAAATAATAAAGAATATAAAAATATAAATCCAAAATTATACCATTTAATAAATGAAGATGAAGAAATACAGAATGTAATCTGGATATTATCTCAAAAAACAAAATCTTTTATTTTAGAATTATTTAATCCAAATGATCAAAGAATAGGAATATTTTCAAGACTATTATATTATCAACAAAAAAATAAAAAATTTATTAATAATCCATTATCACAATTTTATAAAATTATTAATTATATCAGAAATAATATTTAAAATTATAATTAATTAATTAATTTAATATTTTTATTTTTTATTAAATAATTAATTAAATAATTATAATGATATTTTATTATTTAAATAATAAAAAATATACAAAAGAAGAATTTTTAGAGATATTAATAAATTGTTATATTAAGATATATAATAAATTATTGTATGAATATGATATATTTATTTTAGATAAAAAAAAATATTTGTTTGAAAATATTTATAATGAATTACAAGATGTTGAAAATTCAATAATATTAACAAAAGATTTTTTAATTAAAGTAAACAATATTATTAAACAAGAAGATATTTTTATTAATTATAATTATTAAATTAATTAATTAATTATAATTATTAATTAATTTAATTTTAATTAATTTAATTTTTTTATTTTTTGTTTTGTTGTTTGTTATAAATTGATTGATTTATTTTGATGTTATTTTTAGGTTTTTCGCCAACTTTTAGTTTAGGATCATCTATTTTCATAAAGTCTGGATACATTTTAGCGTATTTTGTATAGATAACAGAAGAACCAATATAAGTTTTGTAACAGTTTTTATTATTTTTTTGAATTAAATCCCAATCATTTAATTCTTTAGTTTTACCATCTATTTTAAATTTATAATATTCATCTAAATTGTATGCTTCACAATAATAGTCTTCACAATAAATCATATCAATAATATAATCTTCTGGCAACCATTCAAATCTAAAATATTTGGCTAACATATTTCTATTGAATACATTATCAATAATTCTCCACTCTGTACTATCATTTACATTATTATTTAAATTATTAAATTCTTCTATGCATTTATAAACAAAATACATACAATTTTTATTATATTTTAAACCAAATACAGAAAATGGAACAATATTTAAAACACGTTGGTCAATACAATTTTTATTTTTATTAATTAATGCATTATAATTGACAGCAAAAAAATCATTTGTTTCATCCATAAGAATAATATTAAGATGGAACATATGAATTTTATATTCTAACATATGATATGGACTATCAGAATCAATTTTAAATAATTCTGTTTTTTCATTAAAAGAATACATTGGTAATGGAAGTATTATAGTTTGATTGTTTTTGTGTAATGATTTGTTAAGATATTTATAACCAATCATAAGACTTTGAGTAACAGGATTAATTACATTATTTTTAAATTTAATTAAAATAATAGAATATTCATTATTAGTATGTTTTTTTAAATTTTTAAATTTTTTAACATTTTTATTAAATTCAGTTGTTTTATTTGTATATAAAATAATATAACATTTGCTATCTTGTCTTGTTAAATATTCTATATTAGAGATATTATTAGAAATATTATTTTTAAAAGAATTATTAAAATTATTCATAAAATTAAAATCATATTCTTTGTGTTCAATTAAAAGTAATTCTTGTAGTTTTTTGTATCTAGGTCTAATACTTTGTAATAATTGTTTAGAATTTGATATAGTTAAATCTTGAAATATTAAATTTTCGTCTTCTTCAAAAAATACAAAAGGTTGTTCTACATTTTTTTTAATAGTATAAGAATTTTTAAAACATCTAAATTTATCACTTAAAATATCATTATCAGGTGCTCTACTTTTACTATAAAAAAAATTAGGTGGATATCTTGATGTTTTTGATGCACCCATCAAACCCGCCATTTCTTCAGATGTTATATCTTCTGGATGAATTATAATAGGTTTATTAGTATAATCTTGTTTATGTTTTTGATGAACTCCTGAAGAATTAAGTTTATCTGTTAAATAAATAAATTCACTAGGTAACCAATAACATTTTAAATTTAATAAAGTTTTTGTACTAGAAAATACTAAACCCAATATTCTATCATCTGCTTTACCAGGATTATTTTCAGATATCATATCCCATATCTTAAGTGCTGTTAATGATTGTGGTGTTGAATTCCACCACATTGTTCCACCAGATGTCATTATTTCAAAATTATTATAGCATATTATATCTCTTTTTAAATAATCTACACTATTATCAATTATATTAGTATTCCAATTATATAAAATACAATCAAAATATGTTTGGTCAAATATTTCTGGATATTGATTTATATACATATCTGCATCAGTATATAGTATGGGATATTGTTTATTGTATTTCAAAATTGTATTATATATAAACATAGGTTTATAATTTATTAAATCTTGATATCCATCTTTAGCATTATATATTTCTACGTGATAATTTATCTTTAATTTTTCACAATATTCTATTAATCTTTCGGTTAATTCTCCATATGTATATTTATATCTTAATGATATATATAAATCATATTCATTATTATCATTATAATTATCTCCACTATATGCATATTTACTTCCAGGTCCAAGTAATATAATATTAATACCTAATGGTTCAAATGCTTTAGTATTTTGATTTCTAAATACTACTTTACCATAACAGAAACTAGTATTCTTATTACCTGCTGCTATTACCTCACTTTTGTGTATAATATCTTTTTTTAAATTTGTTGGTTCAATATAATTATCAATATTTTTTATAATTTTTTCAAATACAGAAGCACTATTAGGTATATTTTCTCTTCTTCTTTCATAATCTAACCAAGAATAATAATTTCCATTGTTGTCTGTAGGCATTTTAATTTTAGAATGCCAAGCATTATCTATAGGAAACATAATACCTGCATTTTTAATATTTTGTTTATCTAAATTATTTAATTTAATATAATCAAAATTTGAATTTAAAGATTTAATAAAAGAATTATTTTTAAAGATATTATTAAGAGTTTTATTTAATAAATTTTTATTATTAGTTAAATCATATCCTTTTGAGTTAGGATTTATTAAATTGTAATTCCATACATATGTTGAGTGTATAAATTTAGAATTAAATGATGTTTTTTTCTTAATTTCTAATAATTTGTCATTAAGATTGACCATTTTATTTAATTAATATATATTATAATAGAATAAAGAATATGTTTAAAAATCCTAATATTTTTCATAACTTTGAAAATTACACTTTTGAACATTTATGGAATCCATTTGAAAATAAATGGACAGATGAAGCAGGCAATGGTATTGTAAAAGAAAATATATCAATTAAAAAATTAAATGTGTCTAATAATGATAAAGAAAATATAAAAAATTGTTTAGTGATACAAGCGAATGGTGATTTATATAAAAAAAATGAACCAAAAGGTTTTAAAAAAAATAAAAAAAAAGAATTAGTTAAAGTTAATAAATCTAAAAGAGTAGGTGGAGGTGTTATATCTAAAAATATGTTTGGACCAGGTATATTTGAGTGGAGATTAAAATTTAATACAGTGAAAGTTTTAAATGCATTGTGGTTGTATCATTATGCAGAATATGGAGATGATGAAATACCTCATAGAAAAAATGTAAAATATAATATAGATAATAAAAAAAACACTAACTCCATTTTAAATTCTGAAATTGATTTAGAATATCCAGCTCAAATAACATATAATTCAACTAAAAAAAACACTATTCAATACAATACATATGTATCCACAGAACATCAAGAATTATTTAATGAAACTATTAGTAAAATAGATAATTTAAATGATGATAAATGGCATACAATTAGAATTGAATGGAATACAGATATATGTCCAATTAATGATATAATTAATAGAGATTTAGAATTAGATGAGATTATAATATATAATAAAAATTGTTATATAAATAATATTAAAGATAAAAAATATGAATTTTTAAATGGTACACCAGTTATACGTTCAATGAAATACGATAATAAATTTTGTTTTTATTATGGTAAATCAATAAAATATTATATAGATAATATGTCAAAGTCAATTTTTGAGTTTAATGTAAAAAATAAGTTAACAAGTAATATACCGTATACAAAATCAAATGTATTAATGGCATTATGGTTTTCAAATGTATTTAAAGAGTTTGATTTTGAGTCAGAATATTTATATATAGATTATTTTAAGTATATACCAAATGAAGACCCATATTTAACAGTATAATTTATTTAAAAATATTAATAATATTTATATTAATAGAATAAAAATTATAATGTTTTCATTTAAGTCAAGTAAAAAATTTTTAAATAATTTAAGTTTTGTTAGTAAAAGATATAAATTTAAGTCTTTTCCAGAAAATTTAGATATAAAAAATTTACCAATATATGTACCATTAGTAAGATATGGTAAAGTAATTAAAGTATATGATGGTGATAGTATAACAATTGCAGCAAGAATAGAAAATATTAGTAATAGTGAGATATATAAATTTAATTTGAGATTAAATAGGATAGATACACCAGAATTGAGAACAAAAAATGAAAAAGAGAAAGAGTATGGAATAAAAATAAGAGATAAATTGAGAGAAAAGATATTAAATAAGATAGTAAAAGTGAATTTTTCTGGATTAGATAAATATGGTAGATATTTAGCAGAAATATATTATGAAAAAGAGAATATAAATGATTGGTTATTGATAAATAATTATGCTGTAATGTATAATGGAGGTAAAAAAATAGATTTTGATGAAAATAATTTTAATAATTTATAATTTTTTGTAGAATTTATCCTAAAATAGAATAAATAAAATATATTTTTTGTAAAAATCTAAAATTATAGGACATTTTAGTTTTGTGCGATTTTGCGAATATCCTTTTTTTGGTCATTTAAAGGATAAATTGATAATTTTAGGACATTTTTGTCCGAAAAATCCTAAAAACGATGAAAAAAAGGATATTCTAATATATATAAATGTCCTAAAAGTACTTTTAGGACATTCTTAAATACTTAATTATCCTATAAATAACCAAATATAGGATATTTTGACTAAAAATGTCCTAAAATTATCTAAATATCCTTTTTTTAGTCATTTATAGGATATCCGCAAATCGCGCATAACACAAAATGTCCTATAATTTTTATATTTCAAACAAAAATATATAAAAATATATTAAAATAAAAAAAAATTTAGTTAATTATGAAAATAAATCACTAAAATAAACATTGAACTTAATATTAATGTTTTAATTAAAAGCAAACAACATTGTTCTTTTAAATTAAAATAATAATTGACTACCCCAGAATCATTATTAGTGTTATTTGTTGCTATTGAACTAATAGAATCACTATCATTTATATCAATTCTAATATCATCTAATACTATTTTAAATTTTTTGTACCTATCACGTATATTATTGTATTCGCTTAATACATCATAAATAGATTTACTTAATTCTGAATCATAAACTTTAAGTATATTATTATTATATACTTCATCTATATTATTATAAAATGGTTTACAACATATAATACATTTTTTTGATTTAATAAACCATAAAAAAAAACAAATTCTACACATTTTAATTCCTTCAAAACAATTACAAAAATTATTTATTAAAATAATGTCTTTTGTTAATAAACTATTTTTACAAATAATACATTCATTACTTAAATTTAAAATTTTAATATCATTTGTTTTATCATTTACAGGATTTAATAAAGGTTCTATAATAATATTTTTATTATCATCCATTAACATTTATTATTAATCTTTTTTTTTATTCATTTTAACCATCTCTATTTTCTTATCCTTCTTATTTCTTAATCTTTCATATATCGTCTCAAAATCCTTTCTATTAATCTCTTTAAATGGCTCTAAAATATCTGTTAAAACATAAAATTTATACATTTTATTAATTTTATATCATAAATTATACATAATCTATAAAAATTATTATAAAATATAATTATTTAAATTAAAATTATTATAGAAACAATAACAAAATTAAAAAATAATATAAAAAATTTAAAATAAAAAATTTAAATTTTAAAAATATAAAAAAAATATAATAAAATAATAATTTTTATAAAATGGAAGAAGCAATATGTTATTATATGAAAAAATGTTTTAATAATAAATGGATTACATCTTATGATGGCAATATTAGTTATAAAACAGTTAATAATGATTTAGTTTATATTACTCCAAGTTCTGTTAAAAAACAACATTTAACTAAAGAACAAATTATTTTATTATCTATTGTTGATTCAAAAATTATTAAAAATAACTATAACTTACAACCATCTGGTGAATTAGATTTTCATATGAAAATACATTCTCATTATAATTTTAATAACAATACAAATTTATGTATTATACACGTACATCCTCCAAATATCCTTGCTTATGTAGGATTATTGAAAACAAATAGAGAATTAGATACCATAAAAATGATATTTCCTGAAATTAATATTAAAATTGGTAGAAATGTTGATTATTATACTGCAAAAACCCCTATATTAGCAGAAAAAGTTTATGAAAATATTATAGGTAATGATATTATCGCATTAAAAAGACACGGTATTGTAGCAATTGGTGATAATTTTGAAGACGTAATGGATAATATTAATACATTAGAATATTATTGTAAAATATTTTTAAAAGAGAAAGAAAATTAATTAAAGAATTTGTAAAGATTTGAATTTTTTATATTCTTCTCCGAAACTTTTACCCATTTCATCCTGAAATTTAGCATTAACATAAAAGTTTATTTTTTTACCTAGCATATTATGTAACAATACATTTGCTTTTAAAATATCTTTATCTATTTTTTCTTTGTTTTCTTTATAATTTGTATTCTCTATATAAGCACTAAAAATTCTTTCATTTTTATCAAATATTATTTTTTTAAATTTATATATTTTACTTATTTTGTTTAATACTATTTTATCTTCATTTATATAATTTACTATTCCTTCTTGTAATTCATTTGTATAAAACCATTTATATAAATGTAATTTTAAAATATCTATTTTAGTATAAAAATTTTTGTCTAATATTTTTTTAAATAATTCTGGTTTATTTTTTTTATTTATAAAATAATTTTTATTTTGAATTTTTATTAATTTCTTTAACAATATTTTATTTATTTCTTCCTCATTATTACAATTTATTTTTATTTTTTTTTCAATGTCTATTATATCTGTCCATTTTATTCCTGATACATTATGTCTATAACCCAATTTATTCGCATTTTTAAATAATTCTTCAAACATTTTAATTAATTTAATTCAAAATAAATATAGATAATTAATATTATAAATGATAAACAATTTATAATAATTAAATTAATTAAATAAATCAAATTTTAATTAAATTAATAAAAAAAACAAATTAATTAATTCTTGATAAAAATAAGATTTTCAATTTCTCTATATTTATTAATTAATTCTTCATTTACTATATTTGTTTCATTAAATATAAAATATTTTTCTAATTTTTTAATTTGTTCTAAACTACTATTAAATAATGATAGAAATAATATATCATCTGAATAAGTTTTTTTTAAATTAATTAAACCTTTTATTCCTTTTAAAATATTATTTCTAAAATTTTCTACTCTTTCTTTATTATCTGTTTTTTCTTTTAGATGATAATCACTCATATTAATTAAATCTTCTATTAATTTATGTATGTCTCTTCTTGAATCTCCATTCATAGTTCTTTTAAAACCTGTTAAAAAATGATTTTTTTGTATTGATATATTATTTCCTTGTATACTTAATTTATCTCCGTCATTTAAACAAGATAATAAATTCCATATTGAATTTAAACTCCATATATCTAATAAATTTGTATTCATTCTAATTCATTTAATTTATTTAATTTAATTAAATTAAATAATTTAATTAAATTTAATATTTTTAATAAAATAATGAGATTTTTTTAAATAAAATCTTTATACCATCTACAATTTTTTTTATTTTCTTTTGTATATTTTACAAAATATTCATAAAGATTTTCTCTTTTAAATGAAGGGAAAGATTCTTTTATAGGGTCTCCTATTTGTCCACCTTTAATTTTTGTTTTAATAAATAATTCATTTAATATTTTTTCATTTTTTTCAGGATTATTATAAAGAGTATCATAATTATATTCCATATCTAAATAACTTGTTCTGTCTTCGTCGTTTTTTAATTTAATATCTTTTATTTTATATTTTATTCCATTCTTTTTTCCTTCTAATTTATAAAATTCTAATGGTGTTGGTTCAATACCACATCCTGCCATATGACTGTTTTCAGGACCTTTAAACATCGGCACAATATATTTAATCATAAACATTTCATCAGACCTATAACCTGGTACTTTCCAATTATAAATATATTCTTCAATATTTGGTACAAGAGGTTTAGTGTTTTTATCCCATAAACCATGATCTAAGTCTTTAAGATTATCTGGTATATTTAAGAAATATTTATTTTTAATTTTTGAAGTAATTGATACTGCACCCCACATACCAGCTAGTGCAGGATTTGCGTGTCCGTCTTCTGGATGGTCACTATCCCAAATACGACAAAATGTTTTACCTGATTTACACCATTCTTCTATTATGTGTTTTTCACGTGCATTTACTCTTGAATCAGTATCTCTAAATATTACTCTACAATTTTCTCCTAATGCTAAAAATCTCCATAAAGACCTTTGTCTATTTGTTATTTTACTTCCTTTAACAACATACACTTGAGCTCCTAACTCAAGTAATTCTTCTATAATTTTCTTAGGTACAGTATTATCTACATAAAACCGACAAGTCCAACCAGGATATATCTTGTTCGCTAATAGTACATTTTGTACAGCTCCTTCTGTATATAAATCTTTATCACCATATAAACTAAATGCTATTAATAATTTAGCATTTGTTCTTTTGTTTTTCCATAATTTATTAATTTTAAATAACTTGTTAGAAGTATTTAGATTAGACATAATTTTATTAATATATATTTTATTTTAAGAAATAAAATGGTTTCAAATATAAAAATAGAAAAAAAAAGAAAAAATGAAATTAAGAATATTATGATTGTTGCACATCCAGATGATGAACTTATATTCGGTGGAAAAGAATTAATTAAATATGGTGAAAAATATTTAGTTATTTGTTTAACCAATTTAAATAATCCTATCCGACATAAAGAATTTGTTAAAATGTCAAATAAATTAAATTTTGATTATATAATATATAATCATAAAGATTTATACAATCAAACAACCATTTATAAAAATTATCAAAAACATTTAAATAATTTATTAAATGAAATATTAACTAAAAATAAAATTAATAAAATTGTTACACATAATAAAAAAGGTGAATATGGACATAGATTTCATATAGCTGTTCATAATTATATAGTTGAATATTGTAATCAAAATAATTTATTAAATAAATTATATGTTTTTGAATTACAAAAAAATAATTTGTCTAAAAATATTTATGAAAAAAAATATGAATTGATGAAAAATATTTATGAATCAGAATTTAAAGTTATTGATAATTTAGATATTCATAACTTTATGAAAAAAGAAACTTTAATAAAATATAAATCATAACTTTAGATTTTGTTTTATTCTACATATTTGGTCTGTTACTAAATTGCAAAAATATTGATTATCTGTTGAATAATATATCTTTCTTATACCATAATCTATTATTTTTTTTGTACATTTCTCACAAGGTTTAGACATTTTATATATATTATTTGTTTCTTCAAGTTTGTTTGTTATTCTTACTACATACATTGTACAATCTCTTAAAATCTTTCGTGTCTTATATTTTTTATTTAATTTATTTAAAGCATCCGCTTCTGCGTGTATACTATTTGCTTGATTTTTAAATGCTCTATGATTATATCCTTGTGATATAATTTTTCCTTTATATACTATAATACAACCGTGTTTATGACCTAATAAAGAATTACTTGCTACTTGTGATGCTTTATTTAAAAAATAATAATGTTTATTTTGAGATTTATGTTGAGGTTCTTTAAAAATATCTGATGATATATCTGATATATTATTTTCTAAATGACCTTTTAATTTATAATATAAATCAACATTATCTAAATCTTTAAATTGATTATCATTTTCAAATTTAAAATTATATGTATTCTTTATAAACATTATTTATCATTTATTTTTAATTTATTCTTAAATTTATTCTTAAATTAATATATAATCTTTACTAAAATTTTTTATTTAATTTTTATTAAAAATATTATACAATATATTTTTATAATAATAATTCTATAAATCAAATTTTATAAAAAAATTAATCATTTTGTAAAATATCATTATCATCATTTTCATCTAAATGTTCTAATATATTTTTATTAGTATTTTCATTTAGTAATCTTGGTTGAATTCCTAAAGTTTCTATTTCTTGTAATAATAATTTAAATGCATAAGGTGTTTTTATAGATGAAAAATTATTATTTTTTGCATCTTTGTATGATGAATACAATTTATTATTTTTATCAATCGCAATTGTACCATTTTCATTTTCAATATTATATGTAAATGCATCTGAACGTTCCATCATACTTTCTTTAATAAAAGACCCCATACCGTGTCCTAATATGGCGTTAGTTTCCATTTCTCCTATTCTTAAACCGCCTTCATTTGCACGTCCTTTAGTAGGTTGTTTAGTCATAGATGTAACTGGTCCTTCGGTTCTATAATTATATTTATCGGATACTATATGTTTTAAACGATAATAATAAGTTGGTCCAAAGAATATATGACAATTCATTTGTTCACCAGTTAATCCGTTATATAATATTTCATCACTGTATTTATTGAGATTAGCAGTATTAAGTTCTTTTAATAAATTTGTACTATTATAATTATTAAATGTTGTACCATCAAATGTAGATGCGTATTTGCAACCTAATTTACATAATACACATTCTATTAATTGGCCTATAGTCATACGGCTTGGTATAGCGTGTGGATTGATTATAATATCTGGACTAATGCCATCTTTATTGAAAGGCATATCTTCTTGTTTATAAATCATACCACAAACACCTTTTTGGCCTGCTCTTGAACACATTTTGTCACCTAATTCAGGTTTCATATATTTTCTTAATTTAATTTTAACTTTTCTTAATTCATTTTCTTTTTCAAATACAAATACTTTATCAACAAATCCTTTAATAGATTTATTGCCTTTTACTGATTTATCAAAATATTCTATTTTTTCAACTTTGTTAGTTAATACTCCTATTTCATCATCTTCATTCACATATGTTGTTTTTTTATTAATTTTTCCTAATATTATATCATCTTCATCTATAAATTTATTTATTTCTGGAAAACCATCTTTATTTAAATAATCCCAATTAGCATATTTAATATTAATATTTTTTCCTTCATTTGAAAGTTCTATAGGATTACTAAACAGTAATTGTTCATCACCACCATAATTTTTTTCTTCTTCATCTATAAATGATTTAAATTTTGTTATATTAAACATACCTCTATCAATTGAATTTTGATTTATCATAATACTATCTTCTTGATTAAAACCTGTATAAGTTGCTATAGCTACTATAACATTTTCACCATTTGGTAATTCATCATTATGTGTGTATTTTGTATATTTTGTATGAACTATTGCTTTTTGAGGATAGTGTATTATATAACCTGCTGTATCTATTCTATTATTAAAATTTGTTGTATATATTCCTATTGCTTGTTTTCCTTGTTGACATCCGAAGGCATTACGTGGATATGGATTATGATTTGAAAAAGGTATAATATTAGAGTAAACACTTAAAATAGTTGATGGGTCTATTTCACAGTGTGTGTATTTAATTAATTTATTATTGAGAGATTTTCTATTCATTGCAATCATAGATGAATTAATTTCTTCAACATCAAGATATTCTATCATACAAGAATTTTTAATTAATTTATTTTCATCTAATTCAATATCATAATAATTAAAATATTCTTCTGGTATTCTTTTTTCAGTTGTTTTTAATATGAGTGATTTAAATAAATCTTTATTAAATTGATTATAATTAATATCATAAAACTTATTTAATTTACCTTTTGTTAAAGACGACCATTCTAATTTTTTGTTTTTAATTCCAATATCTAATATTGATTTATTATAGTCCTTATTAATTAATAATTCATTTGTGTTATCTGATAGATTATTTAGTTCATAAATATTAGTTAAATATAATGGTCTTAATACTCTTCCAGCATCAGTTTGTATATGAATTTCTTTTTTTTGAGAATACCACACAATAGATATTAAAGAATTAATAATACCATTGCATTTAAGTAATTTTAAATATTTATAAAATTTAAATGGATTAAAATGAATACCTAACCAATGATTATTAAAAAATATTTTTGTTAAATTTATGTTTTCTTTTTTTAGATTTTTTATATCAATCTCATCTAAATATATTAATCCTAATTCTCTAGTACATTCTATTATAGGGTCTATGTCTATTGCGTATGAAACTAATGTCATTACTGGAAAATGTTTTAATAAACCGATGTTACCACCATCAGGACTTTCAATAGGACACATAGCACCATATTGTGCATTTCCAAGACGATGTGGTTCAACTAGTTTGACACTTCTATCAATAGGTGTATTAATTCTTCTAATGTGTGATAAATATCCTAAATAAGATAATCTGTTAAGGTCTTGAACCATACCTTCATTTTTGGGATCATTATTACCACCCCAGTTACCTTTAAAAGATTTAATCATTAAATTAGAAATAATAGATTTATCAAAAATTTTTAATAAATTATTTTCATTTATTATATATTGCAAATCTCCTAAATCTCTCCAATAACCATAATTGTATTGTTTATCTAATTCATTTTTAATATTATTTCTTAATTTGTTGTAAAGATCTCTAAATAAATTAGTCATAAGATATCCTACTAAATCAACTCTTTTAAATAAATAATTATCTTTATTAGTAGGTGGTTGTATTTCTAATGCTACTGAAATTAATTTATAGATTAGAGTTCCTAAAAATAAACCTTTTTGTTTAAAATTTTTGTTTACATTAGGTAAGAAGTCTTCATATAATACAAATTTAACATTTTCAATAGTTTTGTATTTTGTAAATTGTTTTAAATAATTTAATGCATCATATTGTGTTTTGTATTTTGATGATTCAATTATAGTATTTCTTATAAAATCAATAAATTTTTGATTAATATTTTTACCGTCATCATAAAATATATTATTAATTATTTCTTTATCTGTATCAATACCTAACGCTTTAAAATATATTCCTATAGGTAATGCATTTATTTTAAATCCTGTTTTAATATTAGGACATTCAATAAGTATTGAATTATTTAAAAATTGTTTATTTAAATTAAGTTTATTATCAAATATATAAAACTTAATTGTTTTAGGAAAAAGAACATTTTCTCGTGAGGTACAACGTATAAATGATTTATAAGAAAAGTTAGGATCTTTAGATTTTTCAATAAAAAGTTTATTAGTTGATATACGTTCTTGTGATATAATAGTTTTTTCTTTACCTGAAATAATAAAATATCCTCCTTGATCAAATGGACATTCTCCCATCTCTCTAAGAACATTATGTGGTTGATTATTTAAAATACATAAATTAGAATGAAGCATTATAGGTATTAAACCAATTAAAATATTATTGTATCTTTTAGTTATTTTAGTAGGTCTTGGATTATCTTTTGTTATTTTAGTGTAATCTATATATTCTATTTCAATATCTACTGTTAAATTTGAAACATAATTAATATCTTTTAATCTAGCTTCATTTGGTAAAAGAGGTTTAGATAAAAATTTTTTGTTTTTATTATAAATTGTAGGTTTTGATAAATAAATTTTATCTCCTTGTTTAGTTCCCATATAAATATTTACTTCATGCTTAATATTATTATCTTCATCTTTTTTTAACATTGTAAATGGATTTAATGTTTTAATAATATATGGAATATTACTAGATACAAAATTATTATAACTACTAATTTGAGATAATGAAAAATAATTATTATAAAAATTAAAATAACTATTTATTATTTCCCAATCTATCTTTTTTAATTCTAAATCATTATTTGTCATCTTATTAATATTTATTAATTTTAATATTATATTTAATTAATTTTATTATTAAATTATTTAATTAATTTTATTATTAAATTATTTAATTAATTTTATTATTAAATTATTTAATTAATTTTATTATTAAATTATTTAATTAATTTTATATAAAAAAAATAATATATTTGTTTTAAATGTTTTAAAATTAAATAATTTTAAATTAAATAATTTTGTAATGAAATAATAAAAATAAAAAAAAATGTTTCATCAATATTAATTAATTTTTGTATAATTGATAAATTAAAATTTTTAGTTTTATTTGTATTACTAATCCATAAATTTATTATTTTTTTAGTTTTATTTATATATTTATTTGTTTTAATAGTATTTAAATTAATAAAAAAATTTATGTTAGAAATAAAATAACGCATAAAATTATTTAATTTATTATTTGAAATATAGTATAATATAAGTATATAATAAATATAATTAAAATATTTTTTTGTAGATTGATTCATATAATTTTTAAATATTTCAATATATTGTAAATATTTATGTTCAATATTATAATCAATTATATTATTATCAATATAGTTATTATACCAATTATTTAAATTTTCAAAATCATTATTAAGTATTATATTATTGTTTTCAATAAAATCAATAAAAAAAATATAAGGGTTTTTAATTAATTTATCTTCATTTATAATATTTTTAATATTCATATTAAATATTATAAATTAAAAAAATTTTTTCTATTAAACTTAATTTACTTAATTTAATTAGTTAATTTATTAAATTATACTATAATTTGATAATTATCATAAAGGTCTTCTTCGTGTATTGGATGAGGGTTTTTAAGATATAATTCAGGAAATTTTTTGCTTAAATTTTTTATTTTTTTATAAGAATATGATTGAAATTTATATATCTCATTATCTATTTTTTTATTTTAATTTTTTTTTTTTTTTGTTAATATAGGAGAATCAACTTTAAAATTATAAAGAATATTTAATATTTCTTTTCTTAAATCTAAAACAACATCAACATAATCTTTATCATATCTATCAATTATAACATTATAATATGTTTTAAGAAAATTTTCAATTAATAAAATTAATTTCATATAATCTCCATTATCATATTTACCTACAAATCTTAAATTATATATCAATTCTTTACATAATTCATCATTATTTAAAAAATTTAATTTACCGTCTTTTACATTTTTTTGTATTACTGGATAAATATTAATATTATCTATAAATCTTTGTAAATCTTCATTAATTTCTTCATTTAATTCATCTGTTTCATTATAATCATAATTTCTTTTTACAACATCACTATAATAATTATTTATTTTTTCATTCTGATTTTTAAAATCATCATTCTCTATTTTACTTTGGATATCATATAAATTAAACATATACAATAATATCACAAACATTATTATTACTATAAATGAATTACGATGTACTATTATATTATATAAAAATGCTAATAATATAAAGAATAATAAAGAATATTTATTTGATAAAATGTTTTTTATCATTATTAAAAATAATGAATATTTTAATTTAAATTAAGATAAAACAAATAATAAAAAAATTATATACTATCTGATAATTCTATTAATGCTAAGTAAATAGCAATAATAATTAATAAAATACCTAAATAGATAATTCTTTTTTCTTTTAAAATAATTTTTTTAAATTTTTTAGTTGTTAAATTTTTAGTTTTAAGTAATTCTTCTAAAATTTTATTTAAATTATGAAAAATATTTTTATAAATTTTAGATAAAGGTAAATTTAAAAAATTTTTTTTGTTTTCTTTGTCTTTTTCAAAATCTATTACACGGTTTATTGTCTTTAATATACTATTTTCTTTTTTTACTAATTCATCATATATACTATCTGCATTTAAATTAACATTATTATATTTATTTTGTATAATTTTCAAAAAATCATTATATTTATCCATTATTTATTTTATTTAATATTTAATAAATTTAAAACAAACAATAAAATATTAATTAAATTAATTAAATAATATCAATTAAGTCAATATGAGAAATAAAATGACGAACACAACACATTTTTGTTATACCAAGTTTTTCTAAAATTTGTTTTTGTTTATTATCATCAAAATATCTTAATGGGTTTTCTTCATTTTCAGGTATACTTATATCTTCTATCGTAAATTCATTCTCTTCTTTATCATTCTTTTCTAACTCTTTTTTAAAATAATTCCATTTATCTGCCAATACTTTATTACAAGTAAAACATCTTACTGGTATAATCATTTTTAAATATAAAAATATTAATTAAATTATTTTTAAATTAATTAAATAAATTTTTTAAAATCAAATTTTTATATAAAAAATTGATTTTATAATTAATTAATTAAATTTATTAGAATAAAATAAAAATGGATTTTTGTGATTTATGTGATAATATGTTGTATTTAAAAATGAAAATTGATGAAAACAAATTATCAAATCATTGTAAAAATTGTAATTTTGAGAAAGAACTACCAAATAATAAAAGTTTTAAGGTATTAGAAAAAAATTATGAAAAAGAAGAAATTAATTATGATTTATTTATTAATCCATATATTAAATATGACCCAACTTTACCTAGAATAAATAATATTCATTGTTTAAACAAAGATTGTACTAAAGACAAAGAAAAACAACACGAAATTATTTATATTAAATATAATAATACTGATATGAAATACTTATATTATTGTGTACATTGTGATTATTATTGGAATACTGAATCATAATAAAAAAATTGATTTAAATTAAATATTTAATATATATGTAATGTATTAAAATGGAAGACAAAAAAAACAATATATTGAGTAGTATATTAAGTGTAAATGATTTTAATAAGAAATATAATCCTGATAACAATATATCTGTAAATTTTTTAACAATATATGAAAAAACACAAATATTAGGTTTAAGAAAAGAACAAATTGCCGGTGGTGCAGAAACAACACTTAATGATAATGAAATACCTGAAAATGCAACAGTAGATGATATTGTTAATCTAGAATTTGAAAAATCTAAAATACCATTTATGATTAAACGTACATTTAATAATGGTGATGTTGAATTCTGGAAAATACAAGATTTACACGATTTTAACTAAATTATTTAATTATTTAATTAATTTTAAAATTATATAATTTTTATAATTTTTATAAAATAAAATTTTATAAATTTTTTATTATGTTTTTTATTATATTTTATATTAATTAAAATGTCTAGTATTGTTAATAAAAATAATAATAATACTATTGAAATGGTTCAAGATGTTATATTAAAACTCGATAATTTTGATGAATTATTTGAAAAATTAGAAAAAAGAATTTCTCCACTTAAATTATCTCCTGCAACATTAGTATCTATTATACAATCTTGTATTGAATTAGTTGAATTAAGTAATAAAAAAGGTCCAGAAAAAAAGGTGTTAGTAATTTTAATGGTTGAAACTTTAATAGATAATTCAGATTTACCTAATGAAGATTATAATTTTATGAAAGAATTAGTTAAAAATGGTACTTTATCAGACACTATAGATCTTGTTATAAGTGCAAGTAGAGGTAAATTAGGATTAAATGATATAGATGAAGTAGTGGAAACTGCTTGTAGTTGCTGTTATTCATTTTATAAATTTAAAATATTGCCAAAAAAAAATAAAAAGAATAAAACAAATAAAAAATAAAAATATTAAATAATATATTTAAAATGAATTTAAATAATTTAGTTAAAAATGTAATATTATTTAAAAATGGGATGTAATAATTCTAAATATTGTTGTAATGAATGTAAATTAGAAATAGGTGATTATAATACAAATTATATATGTTCATTGAAAGGTTTAGGTCAATTAAATAATGAAAAAATGTGTATAAGTTGTTTATTTAAAAAATTTAAAGTTCAAAATTATCATTCTTTAAATTCTGAATTAATAAATTAATAAATTATTAAAATAAGTTTATTTTACTTAATTATAAAAAAATAAATATAATAATATTATTATGTTAAATAAAAAAATATTAGTAGAAAAAATTAATAAATTATTACCTATTGAACAAAAAGAAATATTTAAAATTATTAAAAGATTTAATATAAAATATACTGAAAATAATAATGGTGTTTTTATTAATTTAAGTAATAATATTGATGGACAATATTTAGAAGAAATAGAAAATTATTTAAATTATTTAGAAATTAATAAAACAAATATAAAAGATATTGAACAAATTTGTACAAATATAACTAATAAACAAAAAATAGAAGAACAAAATAACTTTAAATTATATTATTTTAACAACAAAAATATTAACAACTATATTTTAAATTCTAATATATCAAAAGATTCTTTAAATTTTATTAATAAATTATCGTTAAATCGTAGTAAAGATTATCAAGACAAAACTATTCAATATCTAAATATTATAAAAAAATATAATAGAATAATTGCTATTAAATATTTAAATTTATATGATAATTATAAAAATTTAGAAAACAATTTATATCATCAGTCTTATTTATTATAAATTTTTTTATTATTATTTTTATTTTTAATAAAATAGTTTAAAATTAAATTAAACTATTTAATTAATAAAATTTGATTATTTATTTTTAAATTTTATAATTAAATTATAAAAAATTTTTTAGAATAGTATTGATATAATAAATTAAATTATGGAAAATACAATATCTTTAGATGTATTAAATAATAATATTTTTCAAAATAAGATATATTTAGATATACCTACAAGTAAATACATACAAGGTTCTTATGATAAATTAGAACATATTAAATTAAGTGATAAAATAGATGATATTTTTAATAAAATAAAATTAACTAATTATGTTAATAATGATTTTTTTAGTAATAAAAATATATTAGATATTAGTAATGAAAAATCTTCAAAGAAAGAAATAGAAAATAAATTAATAGATAAGATTAAAGAAGATAATGATATAGATAAATTTGAAGAAATTATAAAAAATAGTGATAAATTTATAAAAAAATATAATAAGGGTTTTTTAGATAAAAAATATCAGACTAATTTTATGACTGAAATATGTGAATTAATGTTTATTGATTTAAATACATTTAAGACTCAAATTATAAGTTATATTAATAATGAAGAAAATATAGAATATTTGAGAAATTTAACTAAATTTTATAAGAAATTTAAAACAGAAATATCAACAATACTAGTAAAAAAAAATATAAATGAAGATATTACAGATAATGATAATTTTTTAAAATTGATATCTAAAATTTTTGATATTAATATAATTATTTTTAAAAATGGATTATATAAATTATATACTAATCAAACTAATCCAACAGAATTCAATCTCTTTAATAAATATAAATTAGAATTCAATAAAGATGATAAACAAATAATTAAATATTATTATAAATATTGTAAATTACTTAATTTAAATGAATGGGAAAAATTTAAAACATTTAATATATATAATTTTTATAAAAACAATATTACTAAACAAAATAAAGAAAGTAATATAAAATTGATAATAAAAGAATATAAATGTGTAAATTCTATTATTAAAATGAAAGTAGATGAATTAAAAGATTTATCATCTATAAACAATCTAACAACAAATCACAAAAAAATAGATTTACAAAATAATCTTTTATATATTTATAACGAATTTAATTAAAAAAATTGAATTATAAAAATTTTTATATAAACAGATATTCGTATATTTAATTATATCATAATAAATTAATAGAGATGAATATCTCAACAGATTTTAAAGAATTATTAAAACAATTTACTTTTTTAAATGATAATTTATTAACAAGTAATAATAATTATGAATTAGAATGTATATTTAAAAATCTGGATAATTTAACACAAACAAATTTTCAAAATATTTATTCATTTCTTTATTCATCTGATAATTTTGTATATCAAAATGATTTAAATAAGGAAAGACTTGATTGTAGGATAGTTTCTGGTAATTTTTTAGAAAATTATAGGTTATCCCTTAATAATATAGATGATATTTTAAAATATTGTAAAACAAATAAAATAGAAAACACTAATTATATTATAACAGAAAAAAAAAGAGTAAATAAAATAAAACCTATAGATTTATCTAATTATCCTATTCGTTTTAATTTAAAATTAGAAAATGATATTGATTCAAAAGACGAAGAAAATAAAGAAATTATAAAAAAAATCAAAACTAATTTTACTAAATCTAAAAAATATTATCGTTATAAAAAAACTTATTCTTTTATCACAAAAGATAATTTATTTCGTATAGATTTATCACTTGTTAAAAAATCAAATACTTATTCTACTGATTTATATAAAAGTAAAATATTAAATCAAAAACCTTCTTTTGAACTTGAAATTGAACTAATTAATAAAACTTTTCTAAATATTATTTCTAAAGACGAAAACAAAGATATTAAAAAAATTATTAATTTAATGTTTAATATAATTGGTAATTTACTAATGATAATAAATAATTCAATTGTATTAATTGATGATAAAGAAAAAGATTCAGTGTTAAATGAATATTTAAAATTAGGATTTAAGTTAACACAAAAGGAATTAGATAAATTGATAATAAAAAATCCTAAAAAATATTTTATAGGTGTTCAACCTGTAACACTTGAATTAAAAAATTTATTAAAACCTAGTGAAGAACGTGTATCTATATTGGAAAATTATAATGTAACAGATAAAGCAGACGGTGAAAGAAATTTAATTTTTATTTCATCATCAAACAAAGTATATTTAATAAATAATCGTTTGTCATTAAAATATACTGGTTTAAAATCTGTAAGTGATTTAGGAGGAACTTTAATGGATGGTGAATTTATAACACAGGATAAATTTGGTAATACTATAAATGATATAGCTGTTTTTGATATTTATTTTTATAAGAATGAAAATATTTCTACTAAAATTTTTTATAAAAAAGATAAAATAAAAAAAACAAAGGTTGATAATGAAGATGATGAAAAAACAAGTCAAAGCACATCACCAAATCCAGTTATTACAAGACATCATATATTGTCTGATATTTTCTCTAAAAAAACTAATTTTAAATTAGAAGATAAATCTAATAATACACGTATATATTTAAAAGAATTTTTGTTTAGTAAAACAGAAAAGTCATTTTTTAAGAATAATATTAAAATATTGAATAATATGGAAAATGGAGTATTTGAATACCATACAGATGGTTTAATATTTACACCAAATAATTTATCAGTAGGTTCTTATCATTCAAAAGATGAAACCCGTTTACAAGGTTCTTGGAAGAGAGTATTTAAATGGAAACCTCCTGAAGAAAACACAATTGATTTTTTAGTTCGTTTTATAGACAAAATTGAAGATGATAATAAATATATGTATTGTAAATTATACGTAGGTTATGATGAAAACAAAGAAATAAAACCAATAGATATATTAAATCATCGTTTTGAAGATAATGTGTATGGTATAAAAGAGTTTGCAGAGTGTTATTTAAAAATTACAGATGAATTAATAGATGGGGTTTCAAAAGAATTAATTTATACATTAGATAGAAAAGATATATCAAATGGTATGATAGTTGAGATGTCCTATGATAATAATGAATCTAATGAATTTTTAAAATGGAAACCACACCGTATTAGATATGATAAAACAGAATTATATAAAATGACTAAAAAAGTCTCTGGTACAGCAAATGATTATTCAACTGCACTTAATGTTTGGGGTAGTATTCAATATCCTGTAACAAATGATATAATAAAAGGATTTGAAGAAATAACTGAAGAATTAGTTGAACAAAATAAAACCGAGAGTGATGCATATTATTCAAGAGAAACAAAAAGAGAATTATCATTACTCAAACCAATGTTAGATTTTCATAATTATTGGATTAAAAACAAGTTTTTGTATAATAGATTATCAAATCGCACATTAGGTTTAAAATCATTATTTGATATTGCTTGTGGTAAAGGTGGTGATATTTATAAATGGGTAAATTCAGGATATAAAATAGTAATAGGTAGTGATATATCTAAAGATAATTTATATAATATAAATGATGGTTTATATAAGAGATATAATCAATTAGTTAAAAATAATTTGATAAAAAAAAACAATAAAAACAAGAAAAATATTGATATGTGTTTTTTTGTTGCGGATGCAAGTGAAAAATGGACAAATGATTATTTATTAAACAAAAATATAGATGATGAAGATTCTAAAAAAATATTAAAAATATTAACTGGTACTATTCGTAAAAAAGATATTAATCCAGATATGACTATTTTATTAAATGTGTATGATATATTTAAAACACAATTTACAGCAGTTTCTTGTATGTTTGCTATACATTATATGTTTAAAAATGAAAACACATTAGATAATTTTGTTAGTAACATTAATATGCTTCTTAAAAAAGATGGATTCTTTTTTGGTACCTGTTTAGACGGTTTTATGGTAGACAGAAGTTTAAATGATAATAAAGAAGTCAGAGGAGTAATTAATGATAAAACTGTATGGTTAATAGAAAAAAATTATGATAATTATGATATTAATATACCTATTAATAATATTGGTAAAAAAATCAATGTATATATGGAGACAATTAATCAGAAAATAGAAGAGTATTTGGTTGATTATGAATTATTAAAATTAAAATTAGCGAAATATGATATTAAGCCATTGAATGAAGAAGATTTAAAAAAAATAAAAATGGAAGATTTTAAAACATCATCTGGTAGTTTTGAAGAAATATATGATTTCTATAAAAAAAATCCAAAAAATAAAATTAATAAAATGGATTTAGTTCATAAAGACTATAGTTTCTTAAATAGATGGTTTATCTTTAAAAAATATTAATTTATTTATATTTAATTTATATAAAAAATTTTTTATAATAAATATATGAATTTATTAAATTTTAATAAAATTTTACATATAATTCTTATAATATTATTATCTTATTTTATTTACAAACAATATTATTTAAATAGTCAAAATAATATAAATAATAATAGAAGAGTTAAATTTCGTGATGAATTAGGAGGTAATTTAACAGAAATTATTAAATTCGAAAAAATAGATTTCTAAAATTTTTTTTATTTATTTTTTTTATTAATTTTTTATTTATTATTTAAAGAAACTATAATTATTAAATAAAAAAATATGATAAAAAAAAGAAAAAGTTTTAAAGAAAATCATTTTAAAAGATGGAAACAAAGAATAAATAATTATGTTATTAATGAAATAGGAATTCATATTGATGACTTACCAGATTTACCTTACCGTTTTTTTTTTGAAAAAAGTTATTTAAAACCAAAAGATATATCATATATTGTGCTTGAAAATTTTTATCAAATTGATAATTTTAATAGATATACCATTATATATAATAATTATTAATAAAAATATTTAAAGTTTTTAATATTAAATTATATAGTTTTAAAATATAATGGATAATAATGTTATACAGAATGCACCATATTATCAAGAGTATAATAATAATTTTGTTATAGTACCTGGAGAGTATTCGCCTCCAAATTCTCATTATGCTCATATATCTATGGAAAAATACATTAATGATTTAAATTTAACAGAAGAACAATATAATAAATTAAATAAATTTAAAGATTATATTGTACCATATACTATAGGTAGTAATGGAAAAGTATTTAAGGCGATTACAAAACAAAGTAAGGTAAAATACATCTGGTATAAAAAAGAAGAACATTTGGTAGAGATATGGGGAGATGAATTATATATACCAAATGCTATATTACGTGTTAAAAATAGGATTAAATTAGTTATAGATAATTTATTGAATGATGTTTATGATATAAATTTAAAAAATAAAAAATTAAAAAAAAACAACGATAATTTAAGTAATAAAATAATGGATTGTAGTAATGATTAATTTAAATAATTTAAATAATTTAGATAATTTATATAATTTAGATTATTTTAATTTATTTAGATTGATTATATAAATATTTTTGTATATTAAATTTAAGCATATCTAAATGTGTTGAACCTAATTTAAGAATATTATGATGATATTTTTTTATTTCATCATTTTTATTTTTTGAATTTAAATATTTTTCTGTGTTTTTTAATGTATTTAAACCATATATAAATACATTTCTACCAATATAATAAGATAATGCTTGTGTATAATTTGAAATATATCTGTGTAATTCATTATTTATTTCATCTTCTGTATTAAATGTGTTTTTTAACATAAAATTTTTACATTTATCATAAGACCAACCATAATAATTTATACCGGTGTCAATTATTAAACGAACTGACCTCAATAAATGATAATTTAAAAATCCAATTTTTCCAATATGGTCATCTTGATAGTCATAAAGGGTTTCTGCATATAATGCCCAACCTTCTGAATATGGTGTATTATCATCTACATAATGCAACCATTTAGGTGTTTTTGAAATAATAGAATAAATTGATTCTAAATGATGACCAGGTATTGTTTCGTGTATAAAAAGAGTTATTGTATCATAAATTTTTAAATTATTTAAATATTTTGTATTTAAGAAAAATTTTCCTTTTTTAATATATTTAATTTTGTTATTGTCTGTATTAAATACTGGTAAGGTATAATAAGCACCTGCAGCAGTATTTTGTTTAATTTTTGGTACAGGTTTAATTAAAAAATCATATTTTTTATAATTATCATTAAAATAAGGTTTCATTATTTTTTCTTCTATTATTTTTCTAGTATTTTCATATCCATTTAATGCATCTTTTTCGCTTTTATAAATATATTTAGAATTTGTACGAATATCATTTATAAAATCGTTCATAGAATTTTTATAATTTAATTTATGTTTAATTGATAATAATTGTTTTTTTAAATTATCTAATTCTTTCAGACCTAGTTTATGTATATTTTCAGCATCATAGTTATATGATTTAAAACGTTCTTGTATTGAAAAATTATAAAAATTTTTTTCATTGATTTTTTTAGAAGATTTAATGAATCCAAAATTTTTGTGAATAATACCTTTATCTTCATTACAAAAAATTAAATAAGTGTTTTCAAGATAATCCAGAAAATTATTAATATTTTTTGTAAAATTATTTAAAATATTATTTGCTTTGTCAAGAAGATTGTTTTTAATTAATATATCTTTAATAGAATATTCTTTTGAAAAATTAAAAAAAGAATAATATTTTTTGTTATTAAATATTTTTTTGGTTTCTTTAATGATAATATTACATTCCATTTTAGTAATAACAAAATTATGTAAAATTCCTAAATTTAATAAAAATTTTAAATCATTTAAGTTTTTTGAGAAATCTTCATATAAATTAATTAAATTTATTACATCTTCTTTTTTTTTTATTTTATAAGTGTTTTTAACAAAATCTAAAAAACCTAATATTGGGTTTTCACCACTATAAGACGATATTTTATACAAATCAAAATAATTAATCGATTTAAATAAATCAATTGTTATATTTTCTTTTTTCATATAATTATTAATATCTTCAAAAACATTTTTAATTAAATTAATTTTATTATCATTTTTTAAATTAATAATTTTTATGTATTCATTAAAATCATTAAAAATTAATTTAGTTCTATCATACAATGATAATTTTTTATTATCATTTTTTTTAAATTCAATTTTGTAATCAAATGAATTAAAAAAAAATATTAAATTATTTTTTAAAATATATAATTGATTTAATAATTTTTCATTTTTTATATTATGTTTTTTTAATAATTTATAATATTTTTCAAAATTAATATTTTTTTCATAAATATTAAATTCATTTATAAAATCATTATATCTATGATTATTTAATTTTTCTTGATAATTTAAATGTAAATCATAAATATTTTTATTGAAATTTAAATTATAAATAAATGGTAGATTTTTGAGGTCTTCTTGAAAGTTAAAATAGTATGAAGTTATTTGATAATTATTTATTAAATCAAAAAAATAATTTTTTAATAAAGTCATTTAATTAATAAATATTTTTTAATATGTTAAAAATTTAACATATTGGTTTCCATTTTAATTTATCATTTTTTTTAAATCGAATACAGTTTATTTTTATTTTTGTAAAAATATTTTCATTATTAAATAAATTTTTTAAATAATGAGAAGTTTTAATATTATTTATAATTGGTATTTCTTTCATTTTAATATATTCATCATCAATTAAATCATACATATTATAAACATCCGGCATATCGGTCTTTTCAAAGTAAAACTCTTTTTCTATTTTTTCCTTTTGTTGTTCTATATTTTGTTGTTGAGTGTTTTGTTGAGTGTTTTGTTGAGTGTTTTGTTGAGTGTTTTGTTGAGTGTTTTGTTGAGTGTTTTGTTGAGTGTTTTGTTGAGTGTTTTGTTGTGTGTTTTGTTGAGTGTTTTGTTGAGTGTTTTGTTGAGTGGTATTGTTTGAATAGAATGATGAATTTAGATTATTTTTATTTTTTTTAACGGTATTTATAAGAGTATCATCAAAATTGTATAAAATATTAGTAAATTTAAAATATAAAGGTGTAAAATAAATACCACGATTACTATATTGTAATGAATTATTAAAATCATTACACATATATTGTAATTGATTGTATTTAAAATATCGTTTAATTTGAAAATCACAAACAGCTAATTCGTAATTTTTATAATCGGTTTTTAATATATTGTGTAATATTTCAAGTCTATTTATTATATTAATTTTATTCAGTAAATTATTTTTATAAATAAATATATCATTTAACATAAACAACCAATTATTATTATTATCTTTAATCATTTCACCTTCAAATAAAGTATTACTAAAAAGAACATCAGAAAATTGTAAATAAACTATAATCATTCTTGGTAAAAAATAACCGGGTTGTATCTTTTTATCTATAAAAATACAAACATTATTAAAATTATATTTCGTTAAATATAATAAATATGGGTTTCCATTGGATTTTAAAGAAATTAGATGAGGTATTTCATTTAATTTTTTAAAATGTGTTTGTTGTAAATAAATAAAATGTTTTTGTATAATTTTAATATGGGTTTTATTATAAATTTCTTCTAAAATTTCTTTTTTGTATTTATCATTTTTAATATTAAAACCAATTGAACCACAGAATGTTATATATCCTGTTCTCATTTTAAAATAATTCAATTAATATTAAAATTACTATAAATTTAAACAATTAAAATTTAAATTTATTAAAAAATCAATTTTTATTTTTATTTTTATTTTAATATTGTTAAAGATAAATTATTTATTAAGATAATTTTTAAATAGATTTATTAAACAAAATCAAAGTTGCAATTAGCAGAATTATCATATGCTTCTATACCGGATGGGTCATTACCTCCATTATTAGCATTTTCATCTTTAAATTTATTAACTAAATAAAAGTGTTTGTCTTGTTGAAGATTGTCTTGACATTGTAATTTATTAAAATTACTGTAATGACCTTGTATTGCTTCTTTAGATGTTTCTGTTGTATTACAGAATCTTTTTTGTGGTGTTATAGTATCAGCACATCTCACATTAATATCTCTTGTATTTATTTTTTTAATTTCTTTTTCATCTTCTACTTTATAAAATTTATCTAAACTATCATCAGCATTATCGTCAAATACAAAATCATAAATTTGTTTCATTTTATTTGTATTGTTTGCAACATCTCTTTCTGGTAAAGCATATTCTATATCTTTAACTTCTAAATCATCTTCATTAACTGTATTATTTTGATTAAAATTATTTTCAACATCATTTCCATTTTTTAAATTATTTTTAAGTTTATCTGCTATAACATTTCCTAATAATGCATTTAATAATAAAATAATTAATAAAAACAAAATTGTATTTTTTAAAGCAGTTCCTATCATTTTAATTGTTTTATATATATTTTTTTTTATTAATTTAATTTAAAATTTTTATAATTAACTGAAAATACATTATATTTTTCTTTATTATAAAATTTTTTTCTTTTAATAGAAATATTTGTAAATAGTGAAAAATTATCAAATATATCTATAATAAGTGGTATATATAATCTTTTTTCTGGTTTTTCTCTAAGAATTCTTCCACAAGATTGTTGAACATCAGATTTAGGTGATGCTAAAATAAGTGTATTTAATTTAGGTATATCTAATCCTTCTGCAGCCATACTGAATGTTGCTAAAATTATGTCACATTCTTCTTCTGTTTTTTTTAATTCTTCTTCTTTCATACCTCCAACATAGTATCCTGATTTTTTTATATATTCATTGTTTTTATTATCTACTAAATCTTTTATTTTTCTTAAATGTTCTCTTCTATCACTCAATATTATTATATTTCTTTTATTATCTTTGTTTTTTATCATCAATATTAAGTCTACTATATATGTTGTTCTATCATTATAATTACAAATATTATTTATCATTCTACTCATATTTGGTTTATTATTAAACATTAATTCCTCTTTATTATAATCACTAACATAGTCTTTTATATATTCTACAATATATACATTTGGTTGTTCATTCACAATAACATTATTTTTTTTTCTATTTTTAAATACTATATCACCTAAATGCCATTTAAAAACTTTTGATAAACCATCTTTTCTATTAATAGTAGCACTTAAACCTAGTGAATATTTGAAATTTATTTTATATAATGCCCTTGAAAAAATTTCTGATGCTATTCTATGGCATTCGTCTACTATAACAAATCCAAAATCATTAAACACATACACATCATAATCTTTCATACTTAAACTTTGTAATGAACCTATTACTATATCTTTGTCTTCTATATCAATTGTTTGTGCTTTAATTAAACCTACTTTAGCATCTGGTAAGAATTGTTCTATTCTTTCTTTCCATTGTTTTAAAAGAAAATCTTTATGAACAATGATTAAAGTTTTTTTTTGTAATACAGAAATTAGATATAATGAAATAATTGTTTTACCTCCACCACATTCAAGATTTATAAGACCTCCCATCTTTAAAGGGTCATTACAAGATTTTATAAAATTTGATACTGGTTTATTTTGACTCTCTCTTAACTCACCATTAAATTTAATATTAATATCTAATCCTTCTTTTACTTTATTAACATCGGGTTTACCAAATGTTTTTAATCCAAAATATTTAGGTATATACAATTTTTTACTACTTTCTTGATAAATTTTATATGTATTCGGCAATTCATTATTCATCATTATAATATTTGGTTGAACAGTTAATTCGTCTTTAATTTTATTTATTAATTCTAAACTAAATTCACTCTTTAATAATCCATAACCACGTGATGACAAAAATGTTTTTTCATTATTATTCATTATTATCCATTTAATATTTAATATAATAAACTTAACAATAAATTAAACAATAAATTGAACAAGATTTATTAAGATTTTCTTTATTAAAATAAATTATGAATTTCAATTTACAAAAAAGAATTGTTTTTAAATTAAAAAACAATATTTACCCATATATTAGATTATTATTATTTCTTTATATAAGTTTATTGATATATTTTCCAAATAATACTACTAATAGATTTATAGTATCTTTAATAAATATTAAAGAAGTAAAAATATTAATAATCATTTCAGCATTATATATCGCAAATATTAATTATCCAATTTCAATATTATTAATAATATTATTAGTAATTGTACAATTAATTAATTATAAATTTTATAAAAATAATATAGAAGCTTATGAAAACATAAAATTAAAATATAATTATTTAAATAATAATAATAATATTGAACCTAATCAAACTAATATTTATAATAAAAACAATAAAAATATAACAATAGTAGATAATATTTTACCAGTTATTAGTGCGGATAATGTTTTAATTAATTAAAACATTAATTAAAAATTAATTAAATAAAAAAAATTTAAAATATAAAATTTTATGCTTAATAAAAAAATTAAAAATTAATTTTTTTAAAATATTAAAAATTTAAATTTCTTCAGAATTTTTAAAATTTTTTTTAAATTTTATGATATTATAATCTTGATAAACTCTTCTGTTATTTTGACTTAATTCGTGTAACATATATATACTCATTAAAAGTGCTAATATTGTAATAATTATTTTAGATATTTGTTTTGAAAATATATTTTCTAATTTAGATACTACAAAAATAGCAGTTAAAAATAATAGCATATTAAGTATAAAATTATAATAAAAAATTGTATTTTTTATTTTATAATCATTTTGAAAAAAGGTTAATTTTTGAAGATGAAGTGAATTTTGATATTTTTTTACATCTTCTTTTAATCTATTATTGTATTTATTTTGTGAATTCATAATTGTTCTTGAATTCATATGTAAATCTTGACTTCCTTCCATTTGTTCTTTTAAATAATTTAATAATTCTATATTATATGCTAATACACTACTATATTCTTTTATATAGTTTAATAAATAAACGTTAGGAGTATGATCATTTGCATTACGATCAAATGTTTTTTTTTGCACAATAGTACCTCCATTATCTAAAGATTCTAATGGATATACTGATATAACAGCTTCAGTTGGATCTGTAGTATCTATTGATTTTGCATCAGCGCTTGGTGTATTTAATTTTCTGTCTAATAAAAAATTAATAAGTTTATTAAATGTTGATTCACCTGATGAACTCATTTTATTATTACATTTATTATTTTTTAATTACATTTATTAATTTTTATTTAAATAATTTCATTATAAATTGACCAAATTTACGTACTAAAAGTAATATTAATACTGCTAAGTTAATCATCATAAATTTATTACTACCTTGTAAAGTGCTTACAACATTTCCTATTACAATTAAAATTAATAATAATAAAGCAATCCAATAATGTATATTATAATAATTAATTTTTTTATTTGAAAAAGAAACTTTGTCATCAAATGTATTTTTATTTTTAATTAAATCACTTTTTTTTTCTTCTAATGATTGTAATTGTGTTATTGCAACAATTGAATTTTCAAATACATCATCAATACCATAAAATTTATTTACAAAAATACTAATTTCACCTGAAACACAATCTTCTAATAATTGTTTAATATCAGCATAATACATGGAACCATCAGAACCACCAAGTACTAAATCAATTATACCTGGATTACGTTCAGCTCTATCACCAATTATATCATTATAATTTTTTATACCATTAGGATAAGGTTCTGTATAATTATTATAATATTTAGATAAAATTGCAGAATCTGAACCATCAGTAACATTATGTTGAGTATCTAGTAAAAGTCTTAACAAGCATTCTGATATAATATAATATTTAGCACTTATATAAAATATAAATTCTTGACAACATTGAGCATCATTTGAAATACTATTACTAGGTGTAGTATAATCATAAAAACCTATATCATTGTGTAATTGTCCGTATAAAGCTTTAAAAATAGTATTATGACTATATCCATCAGTTCGATCAGGTCCACCTGTAGATGGTTCAAAACTTTGAATTTGAGTTCTGTAAGTATTTCGGTGATCTTTAAAATTATTTAAAATTTTTTTTAATTTTTCAAATCCTGTCTCAGTACTACCACTACCACTATCATCCGTTACTTTACTATCCATAATTTTTCTAAAATAATTTGTACTATTAGAAAAATCTAAATCAATCGGGCTCGAGCTCGAGCCACTTGAATTATCTTCAATTATTGAACTTGTATAATTGTTATTTTTATTATGTAATTCAAGACGTATATCATTAACATTACTCATTTTATATTTATATATAATTTATATTTTAATATAATATATATATATTAACTTAAACAACACAACGATACATTATATATTCTCCGGATGTTTTACTAGGTCTAGTTATTTTAACTAACGAATTTTTAGGTATATTTAAGTATTTACATATAGGGTCTTTACTTAATAATAATGGGAATTGATGAATATTTTTTAATTTATATAAATTAATTAAATGTTCTATAGTTTTTTTGTCTGTTATAGGTTCGTGTTTTGGAACTAATTCGTGTCTATAAGGATTAAATAATAATTCTTTTATTGTAAATAATTCAATATTTTTATTTAAATTAAAATTTAATATATTTTTTAAATTATTTGTTTTAATTTTGTCTTTAGTTATTAAAATTATATTATTAATTTCAGTTTTATTATCATTTGTATTATCAGTTTTGTTATTATTATAAAAATTTAAAATAATATTATTAATAATTTCAATATTTTTACTATCTATTTTTTGTAAATAATATAAAATTAAAAAATCCTCTTTTACTTTAATTTCTATATAATTTTCATTATTTTTAATAAATTCATTTAATTCATTTTCAGTTATATTATTAATATATGATGTGTCTATTTTTCTATCATTAAGCATTTCACATACTGTTTTAAAAGACCTTGCTACTAAATCATTTAATGAATTTTCTATTGTATTATTCATTTTATTTTAAATTATAATTTTTATTTAATTTATCTTATATATCGTATTATTTAATATATTTTAAATTAATTCTTAATCTTCTAAATAATTTAAGTAATTTAATAAAAAAATTTTTTCAATTTTCTTTTAAATATTTTTAAATATTTTTAAATATATAAAAAAAATAATATTTTTTTAAATATTTTAATAATTAATTTAATAATTAATTTAATAATTAATTTAATAATTAAAGTTCTTCATTATCTTGTATTTCATAATCATCTTCAGTATTGATAACATATCCATACCATCCTTTTTTGGATTTAATTTTAGTAAAATCTAATTTAAGTTTTTGTGAGATAGTTTTAGTTAATTTGTTTTTCTTAGGTCTTCTACTTTTTTCTCCACCTTGTTGGTCATACCATATACAAAATTTATCCCATACATCAACTTCATACATAAATGTATCTTCATTATCTAATTTTTGTATACATTCATCTATAAATTCTGTAATAAAGTCATTTTCTTTTTGATATTCATTAGTAAATGCTAATACTTCTTCTGGTTCAAATATACCTTCATCAACATATTTTTTATAATAATTTAAAAGCAATGACATAAATGTTTCTTTCCAGTCTTCAAATTTTAGTGAAATCTCTTTATCTATTTTAAATTCATATTTGCTATTCGGATCAGGATTTTCTGTAAATTTACTTGGAAAATGTACTGCTCTAACTCTTCTCCAAGTACCACCATCATCACTCGGTATCACTGGCAAATGATTACAAGTCATCGTCATATGTGCTTGTGGCTTAAATGTTATAGGGTCTTGAAACAAACCACGTGCAATAATAGTATCGCCACCTGTTAGTTCTTTCAACAAACCTGTATTAATTCTTTCACCTTCAGAAGGTTCTTGTAAAACCATAAAACGTTTTCCTTTAGATTGTACTAATTCACTATTTGTATCATTTGATTTAACACGTTTTTGAGTAAGCAATGAAACATTGTATTGACCACAATAATCTCCAAATGCTTTTTGATATAATTCAATAATTTTAGATTTACCATTAGCACCAGTACCCGTAAAGAAATGGAACTTTTCTTCTTTAATATTACCATTTAAGAAACTGGCAAATAATTTTAATAAATATATTTTCATTTCTTCTTTTGGTAGGATTTTTGATATAAAATCATCAATATCATTAATAATATCACTGTTTTCATCGTATTCAATATAATCTATACCGGTTGTAAAAGATATATAATCATCAGGATTACCAGGTCTAAATTCATAATTTTCTAAATCAAATACACCATTCTCAAAACCTATCAAATGACATTTACTATCTAATTTTTCTTCAAATTTATTATGATAAAATAATTCACCACATTCTTTTAAATAATTATTTTTATTAGTTGATTTCTTCAAAGATAAAGCAATCTTATGATAATTACCTGCTAATTTACTAAGTCTTTCTTGTTCATCTAAGTCTTCTGTACTTGATGCGTCAGCAGAATATTTACTACTAATTCTCATAAATTCACGAAATACTTGATTAGACATTTTTAATTTAAGTCCAATAGCACAATCAGACAATTTCCAACGATGGTCTTTAAATTCATACCACACATTTTTTTTTATACTTGAACAAACAAATTCATATTTAAACATTTGATGTATTACACGAGCAACATCATTATCAGTTCCTGTGCGTGCATTCTTCAATAACATATCAAGGTCTTCTTGTATAATTTTAGTATATTCTTCAGGATTATCTAACTTTGCCCACATACGCAAAGTACCTATTCCTAAATTAGACAATTTCATATAATTCCATTTTCTCTCACATTCTCCGTCTTGATATTTAGACGATTTTTTACTAAATTCAATCCATTCATCAATTAAACGATGGTCAATGTTTCTTAAACACCAACCAACTCGAATCCATTCATCAAATCTTTCTGCTCTATCTGGATTCAATATTTTAACAAATTTTTTAACAATTTCTAAATCTAATATTTCATTCTTTTTATTATTTCTTGTCGATTTAAATATTTTTGCTTTTGTTAATTTTTCTCTTTCTTTGTCCATTAAATTACTATGGAACTCGAATAATTCATCTTTTTTTGAAGATAAAATTTTTGTTTCAAATTTTTTATTTCTAATTGAAAATAATTTTATTTTATTTATTAAATCTAATTCTTTAAAATTATTTAATTTTTCAATATCTATTATCAATCCACCATTTTCTTGTAATGTATATATTGTTGATACTTCATATGATTCACTATTCGGTTTATGACTTTTATACATAAACCATCCATTTTTCTCTATTACTGCTTCATCAAATATATCTTCCATTGAATTACTAAAAACACTAAATACATCTCTAAGTCTTTCAATACATTTATCTCTGAATAAATATTGAACACTAGGTTTAGTCACAATATCAGGTATCATTATATGAATCCCATCTTTACCTATCTCTTTATTATCTTTGTAATATGTTGCTTTTGATTTCTCAAAAATATAAAATGAATACTCTTTATCAGGTTTTAAATACTCTTTTATCAAATTATTATATTCTTCAATAAATTTATCTATCATCTCCATTGTATATATACGGTCTGGATTATCTTTTTCATTTTCAGTTACATTATAACGAAAATCTAAATCAATTAATATAGGCGATAATAATTTATGTTTCTCTGTTATACCTAATTCTTCATTATTTTCTATTCCTTTAGCATAATTATCTAAAAAATCATCGTAGTTTTCACTTTGAATATAATAACTGCCTTTTTTATTACCAAGTGAGGTATGTGTAAAATCAGAATTTTTCGCTATCTGATATCTTTTTAAATATTTATTAAATTTTTCACTTGATGATTTTTTTTTGTTTTCCATAATTAATAATTTAATATTTTTTTTAATTTAATTAAAAATTTAAATTAATTTTTTTAAATTAATTTTTTATTTATTTTTTTTTCTACTAATAATATTATTATCATATTTTCTAAATCAATTTTTTTTTATAATATTGAATATATTAAAGTATTTTTTTATATTTTTTTCCGATTAATTTAAATCAATAAAATTTAAAATATCTATAAAGTGGTTAATTATAAAAAATATAATTAAATTATAAATATATTGATGATTGAAACAACGTGTGCACCAGATGTAAATATTGAAAATCAAAAAGTGCCTACTTGTTATAGTAAAAATGACTTAATTTTTATTGCAAAAAAATATAATGAAAAACACAAAAACGATAAAATAAATTTAAAATTAAGTAAATTAAATTTATGGAAAGAATTAAAAGAAAAACATAAAGATGTTTGTGTTAATAATGAATTTTGTTGGTTAAAAAAAAATTTTGTTAGTATTAATAGTGCTAAATTTAAAGATATAAAAGATAAATTTAGACCATTAAAACCTAATTCTTGGAATTATAATCCTACAGAATGGTTAGACACATTTAATATTTTGTTTGTTATGAAACAATATGAAAAAAAAGACAACACATTTAAATTTATGGGTGTTTTTCCTATTGATTTTATGGATAAATATGGTTCAGAGTGTGTTTCAAATGAAATGTGTAATATGAATATTGTTGAATTATATAATTCTGGAATTAAAAAAATTGGTATAGTATTAAATTTAGATAAAAGTTGGCAAGAAGGTTCACACTGGACTGCTGTATCAATTAATATAGAACCGAAACAAAAAAATTTTGGTTTTTATTATTATGATAGTGCATCGAATAAACCTCCAAAAGAAGTAAAAGAATTGTATAATGTATTAAAAAAACAATTAAATAATAAAAAAAATATAAAAAAAAATAATAATAAATTGATAGAAGAACGTGAAAATTTTAAATTAGATTATAATAAAATAAAACATCAAAAAAAAAATAGTGAATGTGGTATGTTTAGTATATATTTCTTAGACCAATTTATTAAAAACAAACATATTCAAAAAACATTATCTAACAAAAATTTAAATGATGATTATGTTTTTAATTTAAGAAAAAAATTTTTTACATCAACCAATTAATAATCATTTAATAAACACTGAGAAATACAAGAATATCTTTATTAAAATTAATAAATAATGAATTCAAATATTTTAAATAAAACAGACGAATATTATTTTCATAAAATAATTGAAACACTAAATTTAAGAGGTTTTAATCCTGAACTTATTATTTCCTATTTATTATTAGAATTAAAAGAAAACGAAATTGTTTATATTACATTAATTGATAAATGGTATTTATATGATTATGAAACAAAAAAATGGAACGAATATGATTTCAAAATAACTATCTCAAAAATATGTCAATTATATGAAACATTTAAAATAAAATTTATTAATTATATTGAAACTAAAAAAGATGAATTAACCGAAAAAAATTATTTGAGATTAAAATATTTTGCTAATAAAATTGCTGATATTATTTATAATAATGAATTAAACAAAACAGTTATTTATAATAAATGTAAATCTTTATTTACTATTGTTTAATTTAATTAAATAATTAATTAATTAATTAATTAAATAATTTAATTAAATAAATTCTATTTGTAATTCAAAAATGATTTCAGAATTTTTTTTAAAATTATATTTTTCAAATTTATAATTTAATAATTCAATTTCTATTTTTTCCATATTATTTAATAAATTATTTTCAAAAATATATTCTTCATTATATATTTTATTTGGCATTAATACACTAAAATAATTATTTAATTTATTATTATTACTTTTTATTAATTTTAAATTATTTAAATTTAATATTATATAATTAGGTTCATTCTTGTTTTTATTAAATTCAATATAAACATTTAATAATTTTATTTTTTTTATATTATATAACTTCATCTTTTCATCAAATATATATTCATATTTTTCATTATTACTATTAAAACTAATCAATATTATTTCTTTTTCCAATATCTTATTATTGAATATATTATTATTATTTACATTATTATTTAAATTATTATTTAAATTAGAATGATTAATTAATTCATTATCAAAATGTTTAAAAAAATTATTATTTGGAATTAAATTATCATCTGCTATTTCTATTTCATTTTCATTTAAATTAATTAATTCTTTTTGATTTTCATTTTGATTTAAATTAATTAATTCTTTTTGATTTTCATTTAAATTAATTAATTCTTTTTGATTTTGATTTTCATTTAAATTAATTAATTCTTTTTGATTTTGATTTTCATTTAAATTAATTAATTCTTTTTGATTTTGATTTTCATTTTCATTTTGATTTTCATTAATATTAATAATATTTACTTTTTTTTTATTTTCTAATAATTGTTTTTCTCTTAATTTAATAATTTCATTCATTTTTGAATCAAAATCATTTTTAGATAATATAGTTTCTTTTTTGTCTGTAAAATTAGGTTTCTCTTTAATATTTTGTTCTTTTGTTATTTCAAACTTGCGTGTTGATTCAAAAGCATCATATCTTTCATTTATATTTTCATTAATTTTATTAAATTGGCTATTTTGATTTTCGCTTAATATTCTATTTTGTTCTCTTATATCTAATTCTGGTTTATTAGAATACTGTTCATATCGATTATGTACTTGATTATCTCTTCTAATTATATTATTTTCATTTTTTTGAGGCAAATAATCTACATAATCAGTTTCTATAATTTCTCTTAAAGTTTTTAATGTAATTTTATTTAATTCATTTAAATGCAAATCTTTAGCATATTCTGTTTGTGTTAATTTATTTATTATATTGAATATTATTTTTTTTAAATTGATTTTTTTATTAATTATAGAAGGTTCTAATAAATAAGTATCATAAAAATATTGATTAAAATTTTCTATAATATTTTTAATATTTTCAATGGATATAAAATCTTTATTATTTTCATTACAATTATTTAAAAAATTTAAATAATCTTTCATTTTGTTAGTATCATTATTTTCTGTATTCATATTATTTATTTTTGTGTTATTATCCATTTTCTTTTTAAATATTAATTTAAATAAATAATGAATTTTAATAAATCATACGCAACACCTGTTAATGATAATCAGATGTTTGTCAGAGGACCAAATCCCAATCTTCAAGGATTTAATGGAATACAAACTTTAAATACTCAAATATCAAATCAAATATCACACATTAATCCCTCTTCTGAAATATCAAATGATAAAGAAGTTTTATCTCATTATAATGTAATACCTAATCCTGGTTTAAAATTCAATTTTATTCATAAACCACACAAATTAATTTTATATAAGAATGTTGATAGCAGTGATGCAGGTGAATTTAATTTTAATTTAAATGAAACACTTAAAGATGTTGTTTATGTTAAAATGATGAAAGCAGTTATGGTAACAGATGAAGTAAATTTTGATAGTGATAACTCACTTCCAGGAGAACATCCATTATTTTATACATTAACCATCGATGAATTAAATAAAAATTATAGTGATAATTTAACAACACATAAATTAAATAATTCTTTTTGTACATTAGATGTTTATGATTTTATTAAAAAATCTAATCATAATGATGATATTTATACAAATGAATGGAATATACATAGAGATGATGTGCATTTTGACCCACCATTAAATTCATTATCTAAATTAACCTGCAAAATGTTCTGTGAAGACAAAAATAATATTTTAGATAATGATAATGTTAATATTCCTTTCCGTATTAAATTAGAATTTATTGTTTACACTAAAGACAAAACTAGAAATTATTAAATTAATTAATTTAATAAAAAAATTTAATTAATTAATTAAATTAATTAGTTTATTTTGTAAATATATTTAATTTATTTAATTAAAATAAATATGAGTTTTAATAATTTTAGTAAAAGTAATGATAATCAATTATATATGAGAGGTATTAATCCATATTTACAAGGTATAAATGGAATGCAAACATTAAATACAAGAATTATGAATCAACAAATAAATTCTCAGCCATCCGCTAAGATATCAGATGACAAAGAAATTTTATCTCATTATAATGTAATACCTAATCCTGGTTTAAAATTTAATTTTATTCATAAACCACACAAATTAATATTATTTAAACACGTTGAAACTGATGATAATGGTTTATTTAATTTTGATTTAAATGAAACATTTAAAGATGTTGTAAATGTTAAATTAATGAAAGCATTAATGGTTACAAGTCACGTTGAAATAGAAACTGTAGCAGGAAACCATCCTTTATTTTATACATTATCTATTACTGAATTAAATAAAAATTATAGTGATAATTTAACAAATCATAAAATAAATAATTGTTTTTGTACATTAGACCCTCAAAATTTTATAGAAAAAAATGTTAATAAAATGGATGATCTTTATCAAAACACATTTACTACACACGAAGACCAAGTATTTTTTGACCCACCTTTAAATTCATTATCCAAATTAACTTGCCAAATGTTTCGTGAAGACAAAAACAATATCGAAGACGCAGCAGGACCACCTGCAGTAATACCTTTTAGAATTAAATTAGAATTTATTATAGAAACTAAAGATAAAATAAGAAGTTATTAATTTTTAACTAATCTTAAAATAAATTTATCATCTTTGTTTTTTAACAATAAACCAATAAACTTATAATTACCAAATTGTTCAAATTCTTCGTAATCAAATAATTGACCTGTTTCATCTTCTTTATCAAATTTATTAATATCTTTCAATATTAAATATTTTTTTTTCAAAATTTCTACAATTTGTAAATTTCTTTCTATCTTTTCTTGTTTTTCAAATGCTAATATATCTATATCTTCTTGTTTAATATCCGTTTTTAATACTAATCTATCAGCTTCATAATTATCAGGATAAGTAAAACAAGATATATCAGGATGATTCTTTTTATGCAAACTACAATCAACTGCACTTGATTTTAGTAAATCTAATAATTGATTATTTATTTTAGCTTTATCTAATGCCAAATTCATTATAGTTTCATCTGTTGTTTTACCTTTATCTAAACGTTGTATTTTATCTTCTTTAAGATTTTCTTCACTAAATACTGATAAATATGTAAACACATCTAAATTTCTATCTTTTTCTGGTAATTCTAAATGACTTCCTGTTCTAGCACCACGACCTGTAACCTGGTCTAATCTTATTTTATTCCAATATGGTTCAACTATATTAATTTGTCTTACATTTGCTAAAGAAATACCTTCACTTCCTGATTGTGTTATCATCATTACTTTTAATAATTCACCACGAATATTTCCTATTTTTTTTCTAGCAGACAATGTAATTTCTTCTGTGTTATCATTTCTTATGTTTTTGTTAGAAGAAAATAAATTATATAATTCATCTTTTATTTCTTTTGAAAGATTATTAAATTTATTATTAAATATGTTTAATAATATAGGAGTTGCTTCATTATCACCAGAAAATTCACAAAATTTAGGTTTATTATAATCTTCTTCTTTTATATCTAAAACAAAATTATTATTAACTTTTTTTAATTTAAATTCAGCATATCCATTTGCTTTTAATATTAATTTTAAAATTCCTATTCCTTCAACTGTTCTAAATTGAGAATACACCAATGTATTACCTTCAGATTTATTTATATTATCTAAAATAGCTTTAAATTTAGGAGAATATAAATGTAATTCTTTTTTAAGTAATGTATCTTGTTGTTCTTCTAATTTAGTTAAAACTTCTTGAATAATAATTTCGTATTTAGAATTATTATCAATATTTTTTAAATATGTTGATTTTTCTTCTTTATTAGCTTTTGTTTCTGATTTATCATCTTCTTTTTGCACGGCATCAATATTTTTTTGTTGTAATTCATCACTATTTTGACTAGAAAGGTGTTTTAACATTAATTTTAGTTTACTTGGATAGGGTCTGTCAATTTCATCGGGAAATGCAAAATTACAAATTGCTCTAGAGAATGCTTTATAAACTTGTATACTATCGCTATTTTGATTTCTTCCACTTCTTTTTTCTTTTCTAATTTCATCTCTACGTACATCAATATATTTTTTAAGTTGTACTTCAGACATATCCACTTTTATAATTTCATTCTTACGAATATCTGGAAATAATTTTGAATTAGTATATTCAAAATAAGATACAGAACCAAGTATTCTTTTTGAAAACAAATATTTATTTTTCATTCTAAAATTTTCTTCATCAATAAATAAATTTTTAAATTCTTCAATATTATTAGGTAAATATCTATATTCAACATTATCAGGAAATTTATTCTTTTTATTATAAAAAAATTTAATATTTAATTGTTCATTTATATATTTAATTAAACTATCAATTATATCTTTTTGACTAATTTTATCACCATCCTTGCTATATCTTATTTTAAAACTATCTTTTAATCTTTTAAAACCTAATGGTAATAAATTAATTTCAAGTCTTTTATAAATTGCATTATATTTATAATTATCTATATATAAATCTTTATCTAGAATATTTTTGATATTTTCTATTTGTTGTTCATCAAAATTTTCTTTTGTTTCTAAATGAAATGTTCTTTGTATTCCTTTAATCATATTTAAAAGAAGTGAAATTTCATAAGGTTGATTGATAATAGGTGTACCAGATAAACACAAAATTTTACATTTTTCTGCTTTTAAAATCATATCATAAATAGGACCCATTATTCTACTTCCATTTAAAACATAAGAAATAAAATTGTGTACTTCATCTATAATAACAATCTTATTGTTAAAAGGATTATCTGGATTTTTATATGTATCAATGTATTTTGATGTAGTGTCTTTTAAGTCTTGATACCATCCATTTTCAAATTTACCCGTTTTTTTGTTTTCTGAACCATAAATTATTTTGTTTGTTTGACCATTATAATTAATAATAAAATACTTTTTTTGAACCATAAAATCTAATTGATTCATTATAGATTGTTTTTCATTTTCATTTAAATCATCAAAATTAGATTTTTTATCATCCATAGAATACCATAAACCATCATTCTTTTCAAAAAATTTATCATCTATTAAAGGTAAATCTTTTTTAAGTTTTTTTAAATTATTATATGATAAATGTTTCCAATGTTGTTGAGTTGAATAATATTCGTGTCCACATTTAATTATTTCATTAATATAATTTGCTCTCAATGATTTAGGCAACATTACTACAACCTTTCTATCATTATCATCAAAATCTTTATAAAGTTTATCTATTGATTTTTTTTTAGATTTTAATATATATGTTTTATTTAAAAATAATTCAGCTGCTGCAATTGAAGCACAAGTTTTACCAACACCTAAACCGTGATAAAGTAATAGACCTCTATAAGGACTTTTAGGACTTAAATAATCTCTAATAAATTTTTGATGAGGAAATAAAGAAATAATATTTTTATCTAAATCTTTGTCATCACTCTTGTTTTTTAAAATATAATTTTTAAATTCATCTAAAATCATTAATTTAAAACCTGCTCTATTAGGTAAATAATATTCATCTGGTGATATCTCAGGTAATTCAATACGATTATTGCTTTTAATTAAATAATTTTTAATAAATTCTTTGTGTTCATCATCTTTTGATGTATTTGACATAATTATTTATTTAATTAAATATTTATATTAACATCTATTTTTCTACTTTAATTTTTACTTAAAATTATTTTCATATTTTTATTTAATTAATTTAACTAATTTAAATAATTTAATAATTAATTAATATGGATAATGATATTGAAATAATTATAGATAATAGAGAAATTAAGATTAAAGAAATTTTAAATAATATATTAAATAATAATTATAATATTATAACAGCAAAAGAATTAGATATTAATAATAAATTAAATAGTATAATAAAATATGAAAATTTAGATTTAGGAGATATAGTGATAAAATACAAAGGAGATATTAAATATATAATTGAAAGAAAAACTTTGAAAGATTTAGGAGAAAGTATAAAAGATAATAGATATCACGAACAAAAACAAAGAATGAAATATACATTAGACAAAAATATTAAAATTGTATATTTATTTGAAAGTTTTTTTGGTTATGACACTCTTACTAAAGAAATAGAAATATCTAATTTAAAAGGTAATACAATATTAAGTGCTATTTTAAGTACTACATTAAGAGAAGATTATGGAATATTATTAACAAAAAATGTAAATGAGACCGTATGGTTATTAAAAGAGATTTTTACAAGAATGTTAAATAATTCAACGAAATATTTTATAGAAACAGAATATAATATACAACGTAAAAAAAGTAATGATGATATAAACAATAGTCTGTTTTTAAAAAGAAGAAAAAAAGATAATATAACAAAAGATAATATTTTAATAATTTCTTTATCACAAATTCCTGGTATATCAGAAAAAATTGCTAAAGCAATCTCTAAACATTTTACTAATATGAATGATTTTTTTATAAAATTAAATAAATTAAATCATAATGAAAAAATTAATTATTTAAAAGAAATTACATATTCTGTAAAAGATAATAAAATTAGAAAATTAGGAAAAAAACATTCTGAAAATATTATTAATTTATATTTTTCTTAATTTATATTTTTCTTAATTTTTTATTGTACAATATTATATTAATTATTATATTTGATATTTTTTAATATGTATTATGTATAGGGTCATTAATGTATATCATAACAAAATTAAATATCAAAACAAATAGATAATAGTAATAATAGTGTATACCTGTTATTTGTTCTATGTAATAAATTAAGTCTTTAAATCTCTCATCTTGATTCATTTGATTATCTTTATTTACATTTAGTGTAACCGGACACTTGCCATCATATATGTACCATATAATTAACATAACTAATAATAAAACAGTATGTTGTAAATGATTGCCTAAAATTAAAGAATAAAACATTAATGGAACTGAAAAAAAATTATGTAAAGTATTTATTATAATTGATGATTTTTTTAATTTCTTTTTATTATTTGAATTATAATTTGAATTATAATTTAAAACAATTGAAACAAATATTAAAAATAATAAAAATAATTTATTATATAATTTATTATTTTTTTTCATTTAATTAATTATTATTTTTATAAAAAAATTAATTAAATAATTATAAAAAAATAATTAAATAATTAATTTAAAAAAATTTGAATTAAATAATTTATGTTAAAATAATTTAATTAATTTAAGATAAATTAATTAAATTAATTAATTGATAATAGAATGGATTCTGATGAGAAACCTTTTAATAAATTAAATAAATTAATAAATGAGAATGATGTAAATAAAATATTATATAATTTTGGAATTAAAATAAAATGTACTAATATTGATTATTATAGAAAATCGTTGGTACATAAATCATATATTACAAGAAAAAACGAAGATTTTAAAAAAGGTAATGAAGATTGTCCTGATAATTGTTTGCCTTTACAAGAATTTTCTAATGAAAGATATGAATTTCTAGGTGATTCAATATTAAGTACATCTGTAGCACATTATTTGTTTAAAAGATACATCGAAGAACAAGAAGGATTTTTAACTAAAATGCGTAGTAAATTAGTTAATGGTAAAATGTTATCTGAATTATGTAAACATATTGGATTAAATAAATGGATTATTATTTCAAAACAAATTGAAGAAAATAATGGAAGAAATAATGAAAAAATATTAGAAGATGTTTTTGAAGCATTTATTTGTGCGATTTATTTAGATTTTAATCAATTAAATTTTAATTTAAATAATAATAAAATTAAAAATAATGATAAAATAGATGATGAAATAAATGAAACATTAGAAGATATAAATGGAATAGGTTTTTTGATAGCAGAAAAATGGATTATAAATATTATAGAAGATTATGTTGATTTTGCTGAATTAATTTCAAATAATGTTAATTATAAAGATAAATTAATAAAATATTTTCAGCAAGAATGTATGAATAAACCACAATTTATTGAAAATAATATAATTAGTAATGAAACAAATAGTTTAAAAACGAAAGAATTTATTATAGTTATTAAATATGACAATAATATAGTATCTACAGGCAAAGGTTATAATAGAAAAGCCGCTGAACAAAATGCTGCATATAATGCCCTTAAAATATATAATCAAATTTAATAATTATTATAATATCGTCGTTTTTTATAATTTAAAGATTCTTGTTTAAGTTCTTCATATAATGTAATATCATTACCAAGATTATTATATATTGTTGCAGATGTATCTTGATAATTATTATAATTATTATATATATTTTCAATAAATCTATTTATCATTTGATTATCATTTATTTCAGAATTATTATTTTGTTGATAATTTAAATCTATCATATAGATTTGTTGTGTATTATTATTTTTTATAAAATTATAATTTTTATTATTTGTATTATTTGTATCTGTTAATGAAGAATTTTCACTAACTAATATACTTTTTTTATTATTATTACTAAGTAAATACAAAGATACATTATTACTAAATTCAATATATTCTGTTTGTTGTAATAAATTATTTAATTCTCTACAATCAAATGATACTATAGTAGCATCAATATTTCTTTGTGCATTTGAAACATCCAGAATATCTGCTAATTTACGTAATCTTAGTATATTATTGGTATTACTTTTACTTGTATTATTCCATAAATTTTTTAAAGTTTTTTTAAGAGTATTTTTATTATTACTACTAAGATTATTCATAAAAATATTTTGTGTTTTTACTATAGTTAATGGTGTATTAATATCTAAATTATTCCAATATTGAAAATAATTATCACTAAAACCACCTTTTTTATTATATAATTTTTGTTTGTTTGATTTATTTTGTTTGTTTGATTTGTTTTTAATATTTTTGTTATAATTTTCTTGTGAAATTCTTACACATCCATTATTATTTTTTTTATAAAAATATCCTTTATCTGTTTTGTAATAAATGTTTTTCATATTTATTATATTTAATTTTTTATTAATAAATAATAAAAATTTCTATAAATATAATAAAAAAAATAAAAAAATATAAAAATTAATTAATTATTTTGTTCTTTTAATTTTGGAAGAAGAGAACCATAATTGGTGTGTTCGGCGTCTGTTAATAATGTTCCTAATAGAGAGGTTTGGTCCATTCTAGGTTGTATATTGCAAGTATCTTTTTTGTATCCAAATTTATCACATTTAATTTTGAGGTCAGTTAAAATTCTGTCATTTTTAATTTCTGCCATAGACATATTACTAGTTTTCTTTTGAAATTCTCTACACATTTCAGCATCAGCTATATTTGAATCAGCAATTTGATTATAATCTGTATTTAAAGTCATATCGGCTTTGTTTTGATTATCAACTAATTTTTTTAAAAATTTAGTTAAATCTTTATTTCCACCATAATAATGATTGTGAACAACAGTAGTGTGTTTATTTAATTTAACTTCAGATGTACTATCTTTACCTTTATCTTCTTCATCATTATTTTCATTATCATCTTCATTTATTTCTTCATTATTATTATTTTCTGAAAAATTATTTTTATAAATTTCAGGAAATTTTGCTTTTAAATCATTTAATTCACTATTAGCATAATTTTGTTTATCTGTTAATGTAATAGTTTCATTTTTATTACCAAATAAATTTTGTTGTATTTTAAAAATTTCTTGTTTGTCTTCTTCTTCATCAAGTGTTTTTAATTTATCATTTAATTCAATAGAACTATTATCTAATTCATTAATTTTTTTTTCATATTCATTTATTTCTTCTTGTAATTTGGTCATTTTTTCTAATATTTGATTTTTTCTTTCTTCTGTCATTTCATTCTTTTTTTCTTCTTCAAAATTTTCAATCATATTTTTTTTTGACCTTTCATCTAATGTTAGAATAAAATATATCATTACAATTAAAATAAATAATATTAATAACGCATTATCTAAATGAATTTTTAAAAAATTTTTTAAAATTTTATACATTATTATTTATTAATAAAAATAATAAAAAATATTAATTTTTTATTATATAACAAAATAATTTAATAATTTAATTTAATAATTTAAATTAATAATTTAAATTAATAATTTAATAATTTAATAGTTTAAATTAATAATCTATTATATTGTGTAATAATATGGATAATAGGTCTCCATTCAGGGATATTTAACCTATAATATATATTATCATATTTTTTTTGTAATATATTTTTATCACATTCATCATTATATATTTTTTGTAAACCTGTAAAAGGATATTGTGAATAATGTGTGATATAATTTATTTTTTTAGAATAGAAATTTTTTCTTAAATTTTTTTTGTTATCAGTTGAAACTAAATTAAAATTTTTTTCAATAATTCTGATAAAATCATCTATTAAAATTAGTTGTCCATTAGGCATTTCCATTATAAAATTTTGAAATAGACCACGTTTTTTTACAAATTTTTTTTCGTAACAGTTCATTTCTTGATTATATATACAATTATAATATACATAAAATATAACTCTAAATGATATATTTGATAAATCATCAACTTGAAAAAATTTTTTTAATAAATTTAAATCATATTTTGGGTCTATTATATATTTTTTTAAATATTTTATTTTATGTTTATTTAATATAGGTTTAGTTATAAAAGAATAAACATTAAATTCTTTAATATAAAGAGAATAACTATCATCATCAAGAGATAAAATATTATGTATTGTATTTTCTTTTTTATCTTTGAGAATTTTGTTTAATACAGTATCCTCATTTATTTTATCAAACAAATCTGCAACTATTCTATCAGTAAATCTATAATTTTGATTAATACATTTTAAAAAGTGAGTTAAAACAATTTCTAATTGTTTTATTTCTTCACCAATAAAATCTGTTTTATTATAAAATAAAATATTTTGATTATTTATTTTTTGTATTTCTAAATTTGGTAATTTTAATTGTGTGAATTTTAAATAATTTTTCAAAGACATTTTATAAAAACCATCTTTGTAATTTTCTTCAAAACAATTTTTTAAAATTAATTCTGAAATATCATTATTAAGAACAGTAAGCAACTTACTTCTTTTTTTGTAATATTCTATTCTTCCATTTCTAATGATTTCAGAAATTTTTTCTTCATTCATCTGAATTTTACTCATTATAGATGTTCGTAAATAGTCAAAGGTCTATTATCTATTTTTATTTATTAAATATATATAATAAAAAATAATTCAAATTTTTATTATCATATATACTTTATATTAAAAATTATATATACTTTATATTAAAAATTATTATATATATTTATATATATATTATATATATTATATATTATATATTATATATTTAATTGGTAATAAATTTAGTATTAATGGACATAGCTGCGATTTCTTGAAGAAGTAATTTGCAGGCATAGGGTATTCTGATTTGTGAAAAATCAATTCTATTATCACAGTTATAGCATATATATATTTTGCGTAAAGTATTAACATTTGCGACATTTTTGCATTTTTTACAAACAAACATTCTATAATTATCAGAGCATTCCATAAGTCTTTCTTTTAAGAAATGCAATGTACCGTGGCCCCAGTTGCATTCAACTTCCATCTCTCCTAACCTTAAACCACCTTCACGTGCACGACCTTCAGCGGGTTGTCTAGTAAGAAGTATGATGGGTCCGTTAGCAGATCTTGAATGAATTTTATCGTGTACCATATGTTTTAATCTTTGATAATATGTAGGTCCTATAAATATAGGTGTATCAATTTGTTCTCCTGTTCTTGGATTATACATAATTTCGTTACCGTGTTTATCATATCCATAATCACTTAATAATGACGCAATTTCATCTTGTTTTTCGTTTTTATTTTTATACATAAAACTTGTTGAATAACCTCTTTTACCAATATTTAAACATAATTTACTCATAATACATTCAATTAATTGTGCAATAGTCATTCTTGATGGTATAGCGTGTGGGTTAACAATGATATCGGGTACAATACCGTCTTTAGTAAATGGCATATCTTCTTGATTGTAAACCATACCAATAATACCTTTTTGTCCGTGCCTTGAACTCATTTTGTCTCCAATAGTAGGTATACGTATATTACGAATTTTAATTTTACTAAATTTGTATCCGTCGTTATTAATATTTTTAAAATATTTATCATTTGCAAAATTTTTATCTATAAATCCATATTCATTTTGTTTTAAATATACACTATTGTCTTTATATTTATGTAATTCACTACTTTTATCGTGCATAGTTTTACCAATTATAATATCACTATTTTCAACATAAATATTTTCTTCAACAAAACCATTTTCATTTAATTTATCATAATTAAATGGTTTAATACCTTTTGTATTATCTTTATCAGGTATACAATAATTTTCTTCTTCACCAGTGCTATGATTTTTATTGCACTGGTCTTTGTATGTTCTATAGAATGTTGAATTAAAAAATCCCCTCTGTACAGCAGATTTGTTTATCATAATGCTGTCTTCTTGATTAAATCCTGTAAAACAAGCAATTGCAACTATAACATTATTACCATAAGGTAAATTATTACAATTAGTTATATCAGAAATACGTGTTCTAACTAATGGTACTTGTGGATAATTTAAAATATTAGCAAGAGTATCCATTCTATTTCTAAAATTAGACATATACACGCCAATAGCCTGTTTACTCATAGCAGATTGATAAGTATTTCTAGGTGCTTGATTATGGTCCGGAAAAGGAATATTGCTTGCACATAAACCAAGAGTAAGCGATGGATGAATTTCTAAATATTTGTATTTTTTAGGATACATATTTTGTTTAAAACCTTTTCCAATATCTTTATGATTAATTGCAATTAATGTATTATTACTTTCTTCGGCATCAATAAATTCTATAATAGATTTATCTTCTTCATCATTGCTATTATAAATTAATTTATCAAAATTATATTTTTTATTTAAAATATCACAAACAATTATTTTATTAAATCTTAATATTGTTTTATTATTCTTGTTTTCTAATACATATAAAGGTCTTACACATCTTCCAGCTTCTGTATTAATTAATATAGTATTTTCTTTGTATATCCAAGAAATAGATGTATGAATATGTATTATACCATTCCTTTTATAATATTTTAATAAATTATAAATTTCTAATGATTTTTTACAATATCCTATTAAATCACCATTTATAATAATTTTACAATATTTAAATAAATTCTTAAATTCTTCATTGCTTTCATTTTTATTTGATATTTCCAAGATTGTATTTAATTTTATAATATCTTTATTTTTATTTAATAATTCTCTAATATGATTTGAATCAGATGAACAAGTTATTGTTGATATCATTGATAAATTTTTAACTAATCCAATAGAAGCACCTTCAGGTGTTTCAGAAGGACAAATAAAGCCCCATTGTGTAGTGTGTAACTTACGTGGATGTATCAATTTACCATTCTTTTCCATAGGTGTATTAACTCTTCTTAAATGTGATAAAGTTGAAATAAATGTTAATCTATTTAATACTTGTGCTACACCCTGTTTTGATTTATTTGTTTGATTTTTTATGCCCCAATTACCTGTTGCAAGAGAATATTTAAAACCACCTTCAATTATTGAAGATTTTAATATTTTATAAATATTATTTTTATTAATTATATTAATAAAATCGTTGTTTACTTTCCAGGAACCATTTGTATATTCTTTATGAATTATAATTTTCATATCTTTAATTAATTTACCATAATATTGACGAAATAAATTTGACATCATTACACCAGGTGTATCAATTCTTTTATTAATATAACTATCTCTATCATCTAATTCAATTATATTTAAAGAACATAATATTAATTTTCTAACCATATAACCAAGATAGATTGCTTTTTTTTTGTAACATTCGGATACGTGTGGTAAAAAATCATTTTTTAAAATGTTTTTTAGAATTTTTATTTTATGTTTTTTATTTGATAAATACTCTTTAGAATAACCTGTTATAGACAAATATTTTGATATATATTCTAATGAACTTGCTTGAGTAAGATATTCATTTGCTTCTTCTACACAACCTTTTAAGTTATTGATTAAAATTTTATTATTTTTATTATCTAAATCAAATAGAATATATTTAATAATTTCTTTATCACTTTCTATGCCTAATGCTCTAAATAAAATAAATATAGGTATATCATATTTAACGTGATGTATAACACTTTTAATAGTTTTTCCATAACTGTTTTCTTGTGTAGATAATTTTAAAATGGTTAATTTTTGCGGACTAAATATATTTTCAGGAACAGACCTAATTTCTGCTATATAAGAATATGCTGTTGATTTTGTATCTTTAAATACATATGTTTTATTGCCTGCTATTCTATCTTGTGAAATCACAACTTTTTCATTACCATTTATTATAAAATATCCTCCAAGATCATATTTGCATTCTATATCATTATTTAAATTTAAACTTGAATTATTTAAAACACAATATTTTGAATTTACCATTATAGGAATTTTTCCTAAATTAATATTTTTTATAATTTTTTTTTGAACTACAATATCAATATTATTATAATTTTTTAAATTTTCATTTAAATTTTCATTTAAATTTTCATTTAAATTTTCATTTAAATTTTTATTTAAATTTTTATTTAAATTTTCATTTAAATTTTCATTTAAATTTTCATTTTCATTAGATTTATCATCTATATTATTTGAATCATCTTTTACATCATCTTTATTTTTATCAATATTATCATCTATATTATAGAATTCAATTTCAATTTCTAAATCAACACATAAATTACCTGAGTAACAAAAATTTCTCTGTCTTGCTTCATTTGGTGTCATTATTTTAACAGTTCCATTCTTTTCTTGTGTTATTGGTTTAGATATTCTTGGATTTAAAACATTTAAATTAATATTATATTTAAAAATATCTTTATCTTCTATATATTCATATTGTATATTAATTGGATTAAAACCTTCTATAATATCATCTATTTTTTTAAACACAAAATCATTATAAGAATTAATTATATGATTTATAATATATTTACCATTATCTTGATCAAAATATAATTTTATAATATCCCAGGTGTATTTTTCAAATTCAAAAGAATTTAATTCTATATTTTTATCTTTTAATTTTTTTATATCATTATTCATATCATTATTCATTTTATAAAAAATCTAATTTTGAAATAATTAAAATTTTATTTAAAATTAATTAAAAGAATTAATTTTCAGTTAGTTATATTTCTTTATATTTTTTTAAATAATTTAAATCAATTTTTTTTTATAAAAACCCCATTTCTCTATTTATATTATTCTCATTATTCTCATTATTATCATTATTATTTAAATCAAACTCACTATAATCTTTTTTACAAATAGGACAATAAGGTTTTTTTTTTAACCATTTATTTATACAAGAATTACAATAATAATGTTGACAATTTAATTCAATAAAATAATTATTATTTTGTTTTTTTAAATCATCTATACTAGAAAAACACACAGGACATTGGTCTTCAAAATTATTATTATTTTTTATGATTTTTATTAATTCATCATTATTATATTTTTTTTTTATTATTTTTTCAACATCAATATTATATGTTCTTTCACGTCTTTCTGTTCTATTAAATGGAACACTAAAAATAATAGTTTCATAAAGTGTATTGTTTCTTGTCATATTATTTAATAAATAATTATTATTTGAATTATTTACAATTCTTCTAAATTGATTCATTATTCTAGTTCTTCTATTATTATTTATTCTATTTTCAAGTTCTGTATAAAAATTATTCAAACTCTCAAAGTTTCTATCATAATTGAAATTATTTAAATCATTCAAAGTACTTCTATTAAATATATTATCATCTACATTATCACTATCATTACTAATATTTTCAGTATTATTAATTTCAGTATTATTAATTTCAGTATTATTAATTTCAGTATTATTAATATTTTCAAAATTATTAAAATTATTATCAAAACCTTGTATGTTTTCATTATTATTTTGTATAGTATTTAAATTTGGTTCATTCCATAATTGATAATTATCATCTATTCTTTCATTAAATAAAGTTTCATTTACCATATTACTAACAAGTCTAGAAGAATAATCATTTTCATTATTATTATCTCTAGGTGTTTCAAGTCTTTCGGATGTTGTAGAATTGTCAGGAGTTGTATTTCTATTACTGTATATGTTATTTGTTCTACTTAAATTAGAAAAAATATTATTAGAATTATCACTTGGATTTACTAAATTATTTATTAATCTATCAATATATGATATAAATGCATCTGTATTTGTACTATTAGAATTTTCATTATTATTAATTTCATTATTATTATTAGTTTCATTATTATTATTAGTTTCATTATTATTAGTTTCGTGATTGTTAATATGGTCTATTTCAAATGTTTCATCAGTGTCATTAGTCATATCTGTATTTTCAGAAGTTGATGAATTTTCAGAAGAACTATTAGATAAATTTTGTTGATTGTTTTGTTCATTATTTTGCTGGTTATTATTAAAATATACAACTCTGTTTTGTATATTATTCATACAGTCTAAACAATGTTCTCCATAATTTTCAAAACTTATTAAATTTTCACAAAACTCACAAGGTATCATATTTTCATTTTCTAATTCATTATTCATATTATTATCTACTTCATCATTATTCATTATATTAATTAATTAATTTAAATAAATTTTATATTAAAATTTTATCACAAACTTAATCTAAATAATAATTTATCCTTCTAAATAACTATTAAAGTTTTATTTTTAAATTATTTAAACATTAATTAATTAATTAATATTGTATTATAATGTCTGAATTAATTATTGATGAATATATTAAACTAGATTCAGAATACAAAAATAAATATGGTGATAAAACCGTTGTTTTTATGCAAGTAGGTTCTTTTTTTGAATTATATTATTCTGTTAATATGAATAATCAACAAACTTATGGACCTGATTTAAAAAAACTTGCTGAAATTATGAATATAAGTATAAGCAAAAAACACAATAAAAAAAAAGAAAATATAACTAGTTTTATGGCAGGTTTTCCTGATTTTATTGTTGATAAATATATTGAAATTATGTTAAATAATATTTATACTGTCGTTATTATTGAACAATTTGATGACCCTATAAGCAAAGGAAGTAAAAAAATAAGAAAAATGACGAATATTTATACACCTACTAATTATATTAATAGCATTAAAGAATATAATAATCCATTTATAATGTGTATATATTATTATAAACTTAAAAATATTTATAATAAATCTAAAACTAACCAATATAATAAATTTGATGAATATGATAGTTTTAGTATATCTTGTATAGATTTATCAATAGGTAAAACAGTTCTTTATCAAAACAGTGATAAAGAAGAAAATACAATGAAAGAAAATTTAAAGAATATTTTTATTAAATATAAACCAAAAGAATTAATAATATTAACAAAAAATGAAAATTTAAATAAAAAATTAAATAATTTATTGAATGAAATAGTTAATTTAAATAATATAAAAAGTTATAATTTTATAGATAGTGAATTAGAAAACAAAGAAATTTTTAAGATTAATTATCAAAATGAAATTTTTTATAAAATTTATCCAGAAACAAAAGATATGCTTATATCACCTTTAGAATATCTTAACTTACAAAAATATCAAGACTGTGTCAATGTATTAGTTTTTTTATTAGATTTTATTTATAAAATGAATTCTGAAATAATTTATAAATTAAACAAACCTATTTTTGAAGAATATCAAGAAAATCTTAAAGTACCTTATAATTTTATTACTAAATTAAATATTATTAATGAAAATATTTTAGACAATATTGATAGAAATTCTTTAATAAATATATTAAATAATTGTCAAACTAATATTGGTAAAAGATATTTTAAATACAATTTATTAAATCCTCTTACAAATATTAATAAAATAAATAACAGATATTTATGTATTGAATATTTTAATACTAAATATAATAATGAATATATACATAAATCAATACGAAAAATTATAAGTTCAATACCAGATATTGAGAGATATATTAGAAAAATGTTTTTAAAATCGATTAAAATAAATGAATTTAATGAAATTTATAAATCATTTTTAATTTTAATAAATTGTATAGATTTTATTGAAAATTCAAACACAAAAATAATAAATAAAATTTGGAATGAAAAAGAATATGATAAATTAAAGGAGAAATTAAAAACACATAATGATTATATTGAAAAAAACATAAATATAAAAAATATAGAATCATATAATTTAGATAATATTAATTATAAATTTTTTATTGATAATAATTTAGATGAATTAAAAGAATTAAAAGAATATCAAACAGAATATGATAATAAAATATTATTTTTAAAAAATTTAGAGAAACAATTAAATATAATTTATAATATAGGAAATGATAATAAAAAAGATGTGATATTTAAATTAGATTATAATGATAAATTAGGATATTTTTTCTTAATTACTAAAATCCGTTTTACATTTTTTAAAAAATATTTTATCAACAATTATAATATCTTTATTAAAAACAATCAATGTTTTTTATCTCAATTAAAAAATTTAGATAATAATTCTAATAATAATTTTGAAAATAAAATAAATCCAGAAGAATTTATTAGTGAATTTGAATTAAATACAATTTCATCTGTTAACAAACAATATAGAATTACATTTAAACAATTTTATAAATTAAATGAACGTTTAGTTTATTTAAAAAATATAATTAATAAAAAAAGTTGTGATAAATTTTATGAATATATGTTAAATTTTTATGATAAATATAATATCATTTATAAAAATAGTATTAAATTTATTGAATGGTTAGATTTCAATTCAAATAATTCATTTAATTCTATTAAATTTAATTATCATAAACCATTTATTAATAATAAACACAATAAACCTTTTTTAAATATAAAACAGATACGTCATCCTATTATAGAAAGGATAAATGAAGATTATGAATATATTGCGAATGATATAGAATTGGGTACAGACAAACAACAAGGTATATTATTGTATGGTATAAATTCATCAGGAAAAAGTAGTTTTATGAAGTCTGTTGGTTTGTGTGTTGTAATGGCACAATCTGGAATGTATGTACCTTGTACTACTTTTGAGTATTATCCATTTAAAAAAATATTTAGTAGAATACCAGGTGGTGATAATATATTTAAGGGTGATAGTACATTTGTAGGTGAAATAAAAGAATTAAGAAATATTTTAAGAGAATGTGATGAAAACACATTAGTAATTGGTGATGAGTTGTGTTCTGGTACAGAAACGACATCTGCAATTTCAATAGTATATTCTGGTATTTTAGAATTAATTAAAAAAAACAGTTGTTTTATGTTTGCAACACATTTACACGAATTATCTGAGATAGATGAGATTAAAAAAATGGAAGAAGATAATAAGATGTGTATATATCATTTGAGTGTTGAAAACAGATGGGATAAAGAAAAAAGAAAAAACATATTAATATTTGATAGAAAATTAAAGAAAGGTTCAGGTAGTAAGATATATGGTTTAGAAATATGTGAACATTTAGGTTTAGATGAAGAATTTATTAAGAATGCATATAATATTAGAAAAAAAATATTAGAACTTGATGATAATATAGTAAAAACAAAACAATCAAATTATAATAAAAATTTATATATGAATAAATGTGATTTGTGTAAAAAAAATGATGCAATTGAGACACATCATATAGAACAACAAAAAGATGCTGATGAAAATGGTTATATAAATAATTTTCATAAAGACCGTAAATATAATTTATTAAGAGTTTGTGAAAATTGTCATCAAAATATTCATAAAAATAATATAAATATTACAAAAAAAATATTAACTTCTGAAGGATTAAAAAATTTAATTAATTAAATTAATTTGTATTAGAATTAATGTTATGATTATTGTTTAAATCTGTATCTGTATCTGTATCTAAATTATTCATTTGATATGCTAAAATAAAGGGCATAAATTTATTAAAAACTTTACGAGTATTAATTATTTCATTTTCGTATTGATTTATTTTTTGTGTAGGGTCATTATTTTTTAAAACATATTGATAATATAATTCTTCAATATGGTCTGTACAATAATCTAGTTCTTTATTTAATGAAAAAAATAAAAAATTCTTAATATCTAATTTATCTATTTTATTAATTAAATTAACTAAATTATTAATATTATTTATTTTTTCATCTATATCAATTTTAATTTCTTCAATTTTTAATTTATTCATCAATATTCTATAAGGAATTAAAAACTCTTTTTAAATATTTTTATTAATTAATTAATTTAAATATTTCTAAAAAATAGAATTCAAGATAATGATTATTTTTGATTGAGTCATTGCAGGTAGCAGAATCAATTTTAGAAGTTAATGTTATTATATTTTGAATTTTTGATTCATTATTTTTTAATAATTGTTTTTTGAAATTAATTAAATAATTTAAATAATTTTCAAGAATAGTTTTAGTGTTTTCTGTTAATGTATTTAATTTATAAATAGTGTTTTTGTTTTTTTCAATAATTTTTATAATATTTTTGTTTTTTTTTAAATAATCTATATGTTGTTTTATAATATTAATTAATTTATCATAATTATATTTAGAAATTATTGTATTGCTTTCTGTAGATATTGAATTTTTAGAGAAATCTTCTAAAAGATTATTAAGTTCATCATTAAAATTAAATTTTTCTATTTTAATTTTATTTGTTTTTATTTTAATTATAGATGTAATGATGTGTTGTAATTTACAATCTAATCTGTTTAATATTTTAAATGGATTAAAACTTGAATCAATATATAAATCTTCTAATTTTAAATTTTGTATTACATTATCTTGTATCAATAAATCATCTCTTAAATTTTGATAAAAATCAAATTCTATTTTATATAATTCATCGTCTGTATGATAATTATTTTCATTATCTATATTAGAACATAATTCTTCCATTTTATATATAAATTGAGCATCTATTAATTCATAATATATTTCTTTATAATCCTCTAATATTTTAAAAACAAACTTATTTAACATTTTTGGATTATATATAATAGGATTTCTTATCATCATTGTACGACTTTTCATAAATTCTGGAATACTACTTACTGTAGATGCTAAACATATAAAAATTACATTATTGGTGAATTGTTCAAAAATTACTCTTAAATTAGAATATGTTTGTTGATTTAATAAATTAAAATTATCTAATATAAATATATGCTTTTTATTATCAATTCTTTTGTTTAAAATAATATTTTTAATAAATTCAGAAACAATTAATTGAGAGTTAGTATAATATTTAGATAAATCAATTTTATAAAAATCTTTTGTATAATAATATTCAAATTCTATTTCTTTATAATTAATTTTAATTTTCTTTGTTTCAAATATAAAAGTATTTGTATGAACATTATCTTCTAAATGATTATTTAAAATACGATAACAATAAAGATTACTATAAAAATTATTTCCATAAAGAATTATATTATTTATGTTTTCAAAAATATCTATATTTTCATTTATTAATTTATCTAAACTTTTATTTCTAATAGAATCATAATATAAATTTATATTATTTATTATATGATTATTTATATTCATTTATTACTTTTATTAATTTTATTATAATTTGTTATTTTAATATTATTTCTTATTAATTAAGATAATTTTAAATAATTCTCAAATTTTTTTAATATAATTAATTAATTTTAAATTTAAATTTATTTAAGATATTTAAATTTATTTAAGGACTTTATATAGATTATTAATAATAAAAAAATGGTAAAAGCTAAAAGAGCGGGATTAAAAAAGACACCAAAGAAATCTAAGATTGTTACAAACAATATACAAAAATCAGAAAAATCAAAAAAAACTAATGATGTTGTTGAAGAAGAAGTTGTATTAAATGTAAATGCTCCTAAAATTGAACCAGTTGAAAAAGTAAACACTAATATGGAGGTATTAGAATTAGAAAATAAAGAAACTAAAAAAGTTAATAAAAAGAGAGTTACTAAGAACAAAAAGGGTTCTCGTTCTAGCAAAAAAACTAAACAACCTGCTGTTGTAGAAGAAACACCTGCTGATGTTGAAGTAGAAGAGCCTGCTGATGTTGTAGAAGAGCCTGCTGCTGTTGTAGAAGAGCCTGCTGCTGTTGTTGAAGAGCCTGCTGCTGTTGTAGAAGAGCCTGCTGCTGTTGTTGATGTAGAAGAAAATGAAAAAGAAGAGATTGTAGAGACAGATATAAATCTTCTTGGAAAGAATTTATTAAATTTAACAAGTACATTAACAGAGTTATTGAAACAAGTTAAAAACGTTCAAAATGATATGAAAGTAATTCAAAAACAATATAATAAAGTATCAAAAGAACACGAAAAAATGTTAAATAAAAAAAGAAATAGCAAAAATAACAAACCAAGTGGTTTTGCAATTCCTTCGTCTTTAAGTGATGAAATGTTAGATTTTCTTGGTTTAGAGAAAGGTATAAAAGTACCACGTAATGAAGTATTAAAATTGATAAATAAATATATAGTTGAAAATGAATTGAGACAAGAAGAAGATAAAAGAAATATTTTGCCAGATAAGAAATTAAAGAAATTGCTTAATGTAAAGAAAAATGATAAAGTAACTTATTTTAATTTACAAAGTTACTTGAAACCTCATTTTATTAAAACTTAATATTTTTTACTAATTTAAATAGTTTTTTTTTATTAATTTTAAATATATTTAAAATTAATTTTATACATTTTATTAAATAATTACATCATAAAAAATAAATGAGTTTATCAATTGTTTTTAAAGACATAAATGATTTTGAACATTCAACAGAGTATTATAATTATTTAGATAATTTGTTAAGTGTATCTAATAATAAGTTAAATATTTTAATTGAAGAATGTATAGATGGATATACATATAATTGTGCTAAATTATTATATTTTCTTTATAAGGATAAATACGTATGTGGTAAATTAAAAACAAAATTATGGTTTTGCTTTAATGGTTTAAAATGGCAACAAACAGAATTAGGTCCTTATAAAGAATTATCAACTAATATTTTATATCTGTTTGAAAGATATAAATATTTAAAAGAAAAAGAAAATAATGATTCAAATAATGATAATGATAATGAAACTAATTGTTTTGAAAAAATAAACAATCTTATTTTAAAACTCAAAAATGTTAATTACAAAGAAAATGTATGCAAAGAATGTCTGTATCTTTTTTATAGTGAAGATTTTATCTCTCAACTCGATAAAAAATATAATCTAATATGTTTTAATAATGGAGTTTTAGATATCAAAAACAAAACATTTAGAAATGGTTTCAAAGATGATTATATATCACTCAGTATTGACAAAGAATATAATCAAAATAATATTGAAAATATTAATAGTACTATCGAAAAATTTGTCGCATTTAGACAAAAAATTTTAAATAAACGAAAACCTATTTATCTTTTTTAAATCGAATTATTTTAGGTAGTGGTGCCAGCAGGGTTCGAACCTGCGAAGCTTACGCATCCGATCTTAAGTCGGACCCCTTTGACCAACTCGGGCATAGCACCTAGAATAATCAAAAAAATTAATTATTAAATCAATCAGTACACATATCACTCATTGATATATATATAATATTATATATCTTTAAATACTTTTTTTAATAATTAAATATAATGTGTAATTTAACAGATAATTATATAAAGTTAAAAATATATAATTATATAGATATTTAATTATATAAGATTAATATATTAATTATATAAGATTAATATATATGATATATATATATATTTATTAAAAGAATATAAAAAAAATTTGAAATATTTAATTTGAGATAGAAATAATATTAATGGATATAATTGATTTATATATTAATATGGATTATATTGAAAATAATGAAGATGAAAAAAATTACAAAGAATATGAAAAGAATATAAATAATCCAAAATATCAAATAATGAAAATTAGAAAAAATATTTTTAAAAAACCAAAATCTGTTGAGAAAGATTTTATTAAATTATATAATTTAAATAAAGATAAAACAGATTATATAAATGATAAAAATAATTTTAAAATTAATATAAATGTAGATAATAGTACAAAAAATACAAATTATTATATGAATATTAAAAACGATACTTTTAAATTACAAGAAATATATATGAAGAAAATACAAAGGTTAAATGAAATATTTAAATATGAAAATATGTTTAAGTTAGGCATTGCTGCAAGAAATAGATATTATATGAATAATATTGAAAAACAATTAGAAATACTAATAGATGGAGGTTGGATAAAAACATATGACCAAAATGAAAATATTTTTAAATACAAAAAAATTAATCCAGGATTTAATTTTCCAACATATATTAAAACTAATTCTAAAACTCCTCCTAATTTAAATAATGAAAAAATACATTATACTAAAATTAGTGAATATATTTATGAATGTAGAGAAATTGTTAATCATTCAATATATAATATTGTTCACTATAAATATGCATATGGAGAATTAATACCTTTATATAGTACAGAAGTACAAAATAATATTAAAGATAGAATCGCAATTTTATCAAATCTTATAGAATTAAATAAATTATACAAAATATATTAATATTATATTTTAAAATATTTTAATTAAAAAATCATAATATATATTAGATTATTGATGATTATATTTGATTATTTTTAATTAAATAAGAAATTTATTTAAAATTTTCTTATTAATATTTTTATTATGAGTTAATTATTAAATTAAATTTATAATGAGTAATATATCTTTATCATTTGATAATAATGCAGAACAAATAAAAAGTATGTATGATGATAAAATTAAAAATTTGACAGAAGAACTAGAACATATTAAAAAAAATAATATGGTGAGAATGGTAAATAATAAAATTGGTGGTATGATTAATAATAGTGATAATTGCAAACAAAATATTGAAATGAATAATTTAAATTCTAATAATATAAATGAAGAACGTGTTATTGATATTGATGAAAATTTTATTAATATAAATATTTTATCTTCTATTGAAAAACCTGAAAATTTTAATTTAATTAAATTATTAATTGATAATATTTCTGATAATTTAGATTTTTATATAAATGAAGATATTATAAAGTCTCAATTAAGAGATTATCTCTTTTTCTGTATTAAACTAAATATTGGTAATTTTAAAAATAAATGTAGTAATTGTAATACACAAATAAGTAATACAAATAGTACAGGTTTATGTGGTAATTTTTTTTGTCAAAATCAATTTAATTTAAATTTTAATAAAAATTTAAATAATTTAAATTATTTAAATAAAAAATTTAATAGAAATTTTAATGCATAATAAATATGATAAAATATTAATAAGATAATGAGTTTTATAATTTTGCCTAATCAGTTATATGAAATTAAAATATTAAATAAAGTTTTTAATGAAGATATAAGTGATAAAATAGATAGTATAATAATATATGAGCATCCTCAGTATTTCAAAAAATATAAATTTAATAAAAAAAAATTGCTATTGCATTTTAGTACTATGAATTATTATAATGATTTATTAAAAAATAATTTTAGAAATTTAGAAATTAAATATATTAAATATGATGAAAAAAAAGAATTAGATAATTTAATAAAAAATAAAGATAAAAAATGTTATATGTTTGAATCATCTGATAAATTAAAAGAATTTAATAAAAATAATATAATATTATTAGATAATCCTAATTTTTTATTAAATAATAAATTAAGAGAAGAATATTCTATTAAAACTTCTAAAACTAAAAATGTTGTTTTTAATGATTTTTATATGTGGTCTAAAAAACAACTTAATATTATACCTAATATTAAATCTAAAGACCAAGAAAACAGAAAAGTTTTTAAATCAAATAAAGCTTTGCCAAAATTACCTAAATTATCTTCTACTGATATAAAATATTTAAATTCTAATTTAATTAAATTAAATAATTTTAAAAACAATTATGGAATAATAGATAATATTGATAATTATATTTATCCAATTACTCATAAAACTGCTAAAATTTTCTTAAAAGATTTTATTAATAAACGTTTTAATAATTTTGGTGATTACCAAGATTATATTAAAAAAAATGAAGTTTTTATGTTTCATTCAGTTTTATCTTCTTCTTTAAATATTGGTTTATTGAATCCTTCTGATGTCATTGAAGAAGTTATGAAATACAAAAATAATATTCCTTTAAATAGTTTTGAAGGTTTTATAAGACAATTATTTTGGCGTGAATATCAGATGTACTGTTATAAATACATTGATTTTGATTATTATTTAAAAAATTATAATAAATCATCTAATCATCAAAGTTTATTTAGTTATTCTAATAAATTAAATAAATCCTGGTATAATGGAACTATTAAAATAGATAATATTGATATGACTATAATTAATGATACTATTAAAAAAGGTTTTGAAAATGCTTATTTACATCATATAGAAAGATTGATGGTGATGGGTAATTTTATGAATATTTATGAATTACATCCTAAAGAAGGTTTTAAATGGTTTATGGAATTTAGTATAGATAGTTATGAATGGGTTATGTATCAAAATGTGTATGATATGGTGTTTTATATAACTGGTTTAACAATGAGAAAACCTTATATAACTACATCAAATTATATTTTATCAATAAGTGATTATAATATAAAAGAAGATAAAGAATGGATTAATAAATGGGATGAAATGTTTTATAAATTTTTAAAAAAATACAAAATACAAATTCAAAAAAAACATTCCTATTATTTTCCTTCTCTTAAAAAAATTTAATACTAAATTAAACAATTAAAAAACTATTTAAAAATAAACTATATAATATATTATATATATTTTATATAGAAAATAAATATAAAAAAAAAATTTGAAAAAAGTTGCACCAGAGTATATATAAAATTTTATTGAGAAATTAAAAATGGCTTCTGAAACGTTTCTTGTAAATGATGTTGATATTGAAAAAATTAATATTGGTACAGTCAAAACACTTTCAACTGGTGTTAAAATGGCTTATGTAAATTTTAATGGTAATAGTCTTCGTATGCAACTTCCTAAAATGTATCTACCATATGGTCTTAGTGATAATAGAAAATTCATTGATAATGAAGATAATATTAAATATTGGTTGAATTTGTCTTTTGCAGATAATGATAAAGTTAATGCTCTTAAAGAACTTATTGAAAATATTGAAAATAAAGTAATTGATATTGCTTTTGAAAATTGTCAAGAATGGTTTAAAAAAAGTTATAAAAGTAAAGAATTCTTGGAAGATAAATTCACCAGTAGTATTATTTATTCAAAAGATAAAGCAACTGGTGAACGTAATGATAAATATCCTCCTACATTTAAAGTTAATATGAGAATGAATAATGGAGAAATTGCTACTAAATTTTATAATAATTCTAGAAAAGAAATTGATAATATTACTGAAATTAAAACACAAGGTTCAAATATTATCAGTATTATACACGGAATGTTTTGGATTAGTTCTAGTGGTTTTGGAATTAGTTGGAAAATTGACCAAGGACAAATTTTTCTGAGTGGTAATAATAATGGTTGTATTATTAAAGCCGTAGAAGGTGAACAAGAAGAAGAAGAAGAAGATATTGATGTGTCTGACCTTCAAATTAATGATAATACTAATACTAATAATACTCAGGTAGATGATTCTGATGATGATGATGTTTAAAATATTAATAAATCAATTTATATTATCTATATTATAGATTTATCTATATTAAAAATTATTTTTTAAATTATATTTAAAGAAATTTTAGATATAATATATATATTTAGTCATATTTAAAGAAATTTAATAAAAAAAATTTGAAAAAATAATAATAATATTTTTTATTGTATAATATAGTGTACTATTGTAATTTGATAAAGTCATATAGATGAATTATAGTGAGCCAAAAATATCTACAATAACTGCGGTATCAAATATTAACACGATAATAAATTTAAACAATTTATTTGAGAATTGTTTTATAGATAAAAAATTTGTATATGTTGAATATGGTAATAATAAAAATTTATCTAATTTCAAGGGAGATAAACCACAAAAAAAGAAACCAACTAAAAAAAGATTTGACAATCAATTAACTATTATTTATTCGTATGATAATAATAATGTTAATATTAAGTTATTTAAAAATGGAAAAATACAAATGACTGGTTTGAAGTCTATTGAACAAGGAAAAGAAACAACTATTAATTTAATTAATTATATTAAAATACATCAAAATATTTATAAAAATATTATAGAAGAAAATAATGAAAATAAAAATGAAAATCAAATAAAAACCATAGAAAATGATTATGGTATGTATTTATCAAATTATAAAATATGTTTAATTAATGCAGATTTTAAAATTAATTTTAAGATTAAACGTAAAGATTTATTTAATTATTTATTGAATAATACAGATTTGATAGTAAGTTTTGAACCTTGTATATATCCTGGTGTTAAAATACAGTTTTTTTATAATAATAATGAAAATGGTATATGTAATTGTAATCCATTTTGTTCAAGAAAAAATAAAATGAATTGTTCTAAAATAACAATTGCTATATTTGAGTCAGGTTGTATTATTATAACAGGTTCTAAACATTTAAAACATACTAATCTTTGTTTTAATTTTATTAAAAATATTATTATTTCTAACAAAAAATTATTTGAAAAATTTGAACTTGTTCCAAGGCTTTCATTCTAATTATCTAATTATTTTAATTAATTATTTTAATTAATTATTTTTAAAATATTTATTTTATTAAATTTTATTTAAATATTTTTATTATTTAATTGTATTATTTTTCCTATATTTGTATTAAGATTACTTAATTGTTCATTGATTCCACTTAATACATCTGTTATATTTAGACCACCTCCAGATTGTGATGTTAATTGATTTGATATTTTAGCCATATTTGTTGCTAATAATTGTTCAACTAATTGATTTAATTGTGTTGATTCACTAGCACCACCTCTGAGAGGAGATAGGCTTTGGTCGTAATTATCTCCATCTCCTTCACCTTCACTTCCTTCTCCACTTCCTTCACTTCCACCTCCATCTCCACCTCCACCTCCTTCACCTTCACCTTCATCTCCACCATCATCTCCACCATCATCTCCACCTTCATCTCCACCTCCTTCACCTTCACCTTCATCACCTTCTTCACCTTCTTCTGTTCCTGCTACTGTTCCTGCTTCTGCTGCTGTTGCTGCTGCTGCTGCTTCATTTGCTACTGATCCTGCTTCTGCTTCTGCTTCTGCTGCTGCTGTTGCTGCTGCTGCTGCTGATGTATTTTTAACAGTTTCTCCACAGTTATTGTTTGGAACACCACCAACGTGTATATTGGAATTAGAAGTTAAAAGTGTATTATGATTTGTTTTAGATATAACAGAGTCCATATCACCCCCTTTTAAAATTTCATCATCATTAAAATATATAACTTTTTTTGACATATTTTATATTTATATTTTTTTTTTATTTAGAATAATTTATCTTAAATTATTAATAATGTATAATAAAGAGAAAAAAATTTTAATTTTTATTTTAGGATTTTTATTAATTTATTATTTATTACAAAAAAACAAAAAATTAACTCAATTAGATAATTCTTTAGTTTTATTAGTTTTATTAATTTTATTAAATATTTTTCATCAATGTTACAGAAAAACAAAAGAAAACTTTAAAAATAATATAAAAAAATTAATTAAATTTCCTCCAGTTGAAGTTGAATTATATACAAGTGATTCAGATAACACAACAAGCTCTTATGTAGATGAAACAAGTGAATCAGATAACACAACAAGTGATTCAGAAACAACTGAAAATACTTTAAATTTAAAAAAATTTCAATTAATGAATAATAATATGTTAGATACAAATGATTGGGATAATATTAATTATACTGATAGAATGATACAAGAATATGAATTAGGTTTAAAAAATAGTATTGATGATGATGATTATTATAAATTATTATTAGAACAAAAAAGAAATACATTATCAAAAAAAGAAAATAGTATATTTAATTTTGATATATTTAATATATTTAAGAAAAAAAATGATACAACTGATGCATTATTAGCAAGTGTATTTGATGATGTAGATGATGATGGTGATTATAATGATATTTATTCAAAAATTAAAAATTCTACTTTTGATAGCAGTGATACATCTAATGCAATATCTGAAAATAATGAAACTGAATTACCTGATGAAACAAATACCAGTTTTAGACATTATGAATATTCTAAAACTTTATTAAAAGAAAATGGAGAAAATGGAGAAACTGAAGAAACTGGAGATACTGGAGAAACTGAAGATACTAAAGAAACTGAAACAGAATCAGAAGTTAAAACAGAATCAGAAGTTAAAACATCAAATTTTTTTAGTAGTTTTTTAAAACAATATTTTTAATTAATTGGTTTTAAACCCCAGAAATTATCATAAGGATTATTAACATTAGGATAAGAAGAATTAATTAAAATATCTTCTTGAGACATTATTTCTAAGTTATTTTTATAAAATAAAGGAGATGTTCTTTGTTTTGGATAATTATGTGATCTATACAAAATTTGATTACCAACTGGAATTTTAATTATATTATGTTTTCCATCACTAATATATTTAATTAATAGTTCTGGTTCAACAATATCATTACATAAATTCTTACAATAAGAATTAGGCATTATTAATTCTATATTAAATTTATTCAACTTTAATTTTTGTTGTCCTACATTTGGTGTATTTGTAAAAGCTATCTCCTCACTAGGATAAGGCATTCCAGAACCTGAAAATGATGTATAATGAGTTGCTGGAGATGGAGCAATATATTTTATCATTCCATTATCAACATCATCTAATATTCTACCTCTAACAATAACTTTATCCATTGGATTATTATTTACTACAATTACTTTTGCTATACAATATTTACTAAAAAAATTATATGTAGATTTTTCATTTTGATTACTTAACATACTAGGCATATTTATTAAATAATTATATATATTTATATAATTATTAAAAAATAATAAATAAAACAATAATAAATAAAACAATAATAGATAAATTAATTAAATAATTTAGTTTAGATAATTAAAGAGATAAATAAGTTTCTTTAGAGACAGCTTTTTGGTTACAGTGCATAAAACCTTCTTTAACAGGTTTAACATTATAATTTCTTCCTGTACCTATACCGTGTGATGCGTTTTCATTAAGATTGCAGGTTTTTGCGTTACATTGGAATTGATATGCTTCAGGAAGCATAGTACCTTCAGCAGAAAAATCAAAACAAGGTTCACATTTGTTATTATTTTGAGCAATTTTTTCATTTTGTGACATTAAATTTTTAGCATTTTTTTGTAAATACATACGATATTCATACGAATTCATAATGTTATTATTCACCATACTGTTATTTTGAGCACAACGAGGACGATAATCTGTGAAATGTCTTCCGTCATCCATATTATAAACAGGGCAATTCTCATTAGGTGTTAAAGGTTTTCTTTCACATTTGTTACAAGTTGCCATTATTTTATTTAATATTATATTTATATTTTTTTAATTTTTAAAATTAATTAAATTATTTATTTAATTATTATTAATAATAAATTAATTAATTTATTCTTTATTTAAAATAGAATTAATTAATTTAGTTTTGTTTCCAGTGATAGGTTTGTTTTGAGATTTTAAAAAATCTTTAAGTTTATCATTAGATAATTTTTTTAATTCTTCTTCAGATAATTTTGAAAGGTCATCTGTTTCAGTTTGGTCACTATTATCTTCAACGATTACACTAATATTTTTTAAAAGTTCATCAACATCATTATTATCATTATTATCATTATTATCATTCTCAACAATATTGACAACATCTTCTAATTTTTTATTTTCTAAGTTATTAACAACATTCTCTATTTTTTTATTATGTTCATCAATGTCCTTCATAACATTACCTAATTCTTCTAATCCTGATTTTAATTTATCTCCCTGGTGTACTTCTTCAATATTTAATTCTTCAATTTCTTCAATATTATCATTATTATCAATATTTTCTAACATATTTAAATTATTTTCTAAATTGACTTGTAATTCCTCAAAAGTTTTTTGAATTTCATCTACTCTTTTAAATAATTTAAAACAATTTCCTTCAATTCTTTTAATATCACGATACATTAAATAAAAACATAATAATACAACAATAGTCAATGCCAACAAATGATAAAATTGTACCTTAATTTTCATTTTAGGTTTCATAGGAGGATTCATTGACATCTTCATTTTAATTTATTAATTCAATCATTAATATTTTTTTATTTTAAACACAAATTTAATAAAAAATATTTTATTATTTTTTTATTAATATTTAGAGATATTTATAATATTTAGAGATATTTATAATATTTAGAGATATTTATAATATTTAGAGATATTTATAATATTTAGAGATAATTAACAAGCATTATATAGTTAATTAATTTTAATGAATACTTTTGATAATATGTTTTTTTATTTTCAATATATTGATTAATTTTTAATTCAATAATAGATTCTAGTTTATTATTAAATATTTTTAAAAAATTAATTGTTTCAATATTATTTTTATAAATAATTTGATTATTAATTGTATTTGAAGAATTAAATTCAATAATACTTTGAATATTATCAATATCTAATTGAAGCCATTTAAGGTTTTCTTGAATATAGCCTTTTTCTAAGAAATTTAAAAAATAAATTTTTGTTTTTTCTCCATATAGATTATTATTTGATAAAAACAGATGTTTTGTATTAACATCATTAATATTGTTCCATTGGTCTAGAGTTATAGAGTAATGAAGATTTCTAAGAAATTTAGATAATTTTTTATAGTGTATTAAAGAAAACTGTTTTTTTTGTTCTTTTCTAATATCAGATGTAATATCACATTGAAGTGCAAGATAATAATTTATTCTATTTAAATTAATTTTTGATTTTATATTTTCAATAAAATCTTCTCTTTGATTAATATTTTTTTTATTAAAATCAACACAAAATTCTTTGTTTAATTCAATCATTTTTTGAATAGTATTAAATAAATCAGAATTTTCTTCTTCCTTTTTAATAATTTCATCTAATTTATCACTTACTTCTAAAATATAATAATATTTAGAAATTAAATTATGATTTTTTATTGTTTCTGAATATATATCATTATTATTAATTTGTTTATTTTCTTCAATCATAATGTTTTTGTTTTCCATTCTTTGTAATAACTCGCAATTATTGGTAATTTATTTATAATTTAATAATATATAGTAGTTAAATAAATCAAATTTTTATAAAAATTTGATTTATATAAAATATTTAAGAATATTTAATAAATAATATATTGAAGATATAACCCTTGTATTAAACTTGTATATTACTTTGTATAATACTTTTTATATAATAGAAAAATGTTTATGTTGGATGATTTTGAAGATTGTTTGAATTATATAGTAGATAATATTCAATTAGATTTAGATAAATTCAAAGCGAATAAAAAATACGAAATTCAATTACATATATTTAGTTATTTAATTAAATATTATAATTTAAGACAAAAATTAAATGATAATGAATTATTACAAATAATTAATTGTTTGTATGAATTATTCTATGATGACATTCATAAAAAATTACTTAAAAATGAAAAATTAAATCAATATTATGATGAATATTTAAATGATTATTATAATTCATATAATATGGTTTTAATTGATGATTATTGTAGTTATATAGATTATTAATTAAATTTTTAATTAATTAAATTTAATTAATTAATTTTTTTAAAATAAAAAAATATTTAAAAAATTTATAAAAAAATATAAAATAAAAAAGGAAAATTTTATAATAATTATAATTTTTTATTGATTGTTAAAATGAATTGTATTTTAACGACAAATTCACATTTAGAATTAGCAAAAAAATTATCAAAAGAATCAGATATACAATTAATAGAGACAAAAATAGATTATTTTTCTAATGGAGAAATTAAAACGAATATATTGAGATCGATAAGAGGGAAAAACATATTTGTGGTGAGTTCTCCGTGTAATAGTGATGAACGAACTATAAATGATTATATAATGGAGACATATTTATTGATAAGGACTTGTAAGAATTCGGATGCTTCTAATATAACATTAATATGTCCGTATTATCCTTATTCAAGACAAGATAAAAAGGATAATTCTCGTGTGTGTATATCAGCAAGGGATATAGCAGATTTATTTATAACTGCTGGTATAAATCGTATGATAAGTTTTGATTTACATTCTCATCAAATTCAAGGATTTTTTAATATACCTTGTGATAATTTTTATTGTATAAATATGATATATGATTATCTAATTAAAAATTATTCAATTAATAAAAATTTAGAAAAATTAAATACAGAATATGTAATGGTTGCTCCAGATGAAGGTGCATTAAAAAGAGTTCAAACTTATGCAAACAAATTTAATATGCCTTTTATGGTTGTTAGTAAAGAAAGAGATTATACACAAATAAATAAAGTTGATAAAGCCGTATTAATAGGTGATAAAAAATATTTAGAAAATCGTACAGCAATTATAATTGATGATATGGTTGATACCTGTGGTACGGTTATTAAAGTAGGCGAATTATTAAAATCAAAAGGAGCAAAAGATGTAATTGTTATAGCAACACACGGAATATTATCAGGACCTGCAATAGAAAGAATTAATAATTCTAATTATATTAAAGAAATTATAGTAAGTGATAGTTTACCACAAGAAAAAAATAAAAAATTATGTAGCAAATTAAAAACATTTACTATTATACCCACTCTTTCTATTATCATTAACAGACTTATACAAGGAGGAAGTCTTAGTGAAATATTTAAATTTTAATATGTGTGTAAAAAAAAATTTTTGATATATATATTTCATATCATTTTATCCTTAAATCTTTTTCTCCACTTTTTTAGTATGGTTAAGATTTAATAATTTTTGTTTAAAATGTATTGCTTCATTAAATACATCTTTTGTGAGATATTCATATTTTTCTAAATTATTTTCATTTTTAAGTAATTCAATTGCAATATATTGAGTAGAATATCCTGGTAATAATTTATAAGGAAAAATAATGTCGTTATTATTAACAATTGCATTCATTTTATAATTTTTAAAATTAGAATCTTTTTCGAGTTTATACAAATAAGTAAAATGAGTTGTTAAAAGAGTTATATTACTATTGAGAGATGCTAATTTTTTACAAATACTATAACTGCCTGATATACCTTCTATAACATTAGTAGAATTAAATAATTCATCTAAAAATAAAATAGATAATCTGTTTTCTTTATTGCTTTTAATAACTTGATTTAAATTATTTAAAATTCTATACATTTCACTTTCAAATAATGAATTAACACCTTTTTCATCAACTATATTCATCTGAGACGCAATATAATAAAATGGTGTTAATTTAATTTTATCACAATAATTATAAGTTATTGTTTGAGATAATAAAATATTGATACAAATACTTTTTATAAATGTTGATTTACCACCAGCATTTGGACCAGTTATTAATAAATTATTTTTGTTAGATAAAATAATATCATTTTTAATATTATTTTTAATACAAGGATGACACAATCCTTTTATTTCTATTTTAGGTTCATTATAATTATCTAATTTATTATTTAAATTAAAAAATTCTGTTTGAGATAAATTATTTAAATTAATTAATTTTAAAATAGAATGTATTACATCACATTGATAAATAATATTTAATAATTTTTTTAAATTATTTTTATCATATATTTTATACAATGTTAATTTTTTACCAAAATGATTTGAATTAATTAAATTTTTTAAAATATAACTAATATCTTTATTTTTATCAATATTATTTTCTATATTTTCATTATATAAATTTTCATATATCTTATAATCTTTTCTATCTATCTCTAAATAATTAAAAAAATATTCTATATTTTCTTTTTTATATAATTTGTCTATTATATCAAAACTATTTTTTATCATACAAACCGTATTATCTATCTGAGTACAAACAAAATTATTAATTTTTAATGTTAATCTTGAAATCTCAATACTATTTAAAATACCATTAAAATAAAATAACATCGTAAAACAAGTCCATATGTTTTTTATTATTTTAATTTTTGAATTTGTTTTTGATAACATATCTACAAAATTTAATTTAATATAATAATTATACATCATTTTTACATAATGTATAAATCCTATTCTTAATTTAAATTTAAATCTTAATACTAAATATGGTATAACTACATACATTATAGGTGTCAATATACCTATCATAGGTGATAACAAAATCTTGTATAAATTTGTTATTGTTAAAACAACTGGTATATTATTTAATTTTTTTAATAAATACTGATTAAAATATAGCATATCAATCATAACACTCATTTCATCATCATTCTGATCTAACATCCAATGAACATTTTTTTCTACTTTTTTTATTAATTCAAAATTATTATTTAAATTATTTAATTTATTATTAAAATTATTTAATAAATTATTTAAAATGGATTGTCTATTATTTAAGATATTAATATCATCAACTGGATTTTCTAATAAATTTTTTAAATACAATCTACCACCTAATGTATAGGTTCTGTCTATATTACTAAACACAGTATTATCATTAGAATGAGTATAATTATAAAAAAATTCAACATCATTAAAAGTATTAATTAATTGATTATATTTTTCATTATCATTATTGATATTATTTAATAAAAAAGAATCATCTATTATAAAATTACATAAAAAATTATCTAAATTATTTAAATTATTATAATTTGAATATTCTAAATAATCTTCTTTTATATATTTATCTTGATTACTTATTTTAGATTGATTGTCTAAAATTTCTCCTGAAACAATTAATTCTTTTAAATCTTGAACAATATTATCACTATTTAATAATTTTTTACTATACACTCTTAAATTATTAAATAAATTAATATTATCTTTAATTTGATTCATTTGTTTATTTTTTTATTTTCAAACAAATATTATAAAAAAAAATATTAAACATAAATTTTTTATTCGTATTATAATAATTTAATTAATATTGTAATTATTCAATATTAATAATTTTTCTGATAATTAACCAATAGAACATAAGACCTAAAATAATGTAGAAAAGTAATTCAAAAAAACTTTCACAAAAGAAAGGATTTTCTTTGTTGTCTCTTAAAAAGAACATAAATTGTATAATAATTTGTAATGTGACCATACGTAATGTATCGTCAATAAAAGGTACAAAATCTTCACCTAAATTTTCTGAAACATTTAAAGATGTCAAAGCATCACCTTGATAATCATTTAAAAATGTAAAATCTATATTGTTTAACATTTTTATTTATTTTTAAAGATAATATTTTTATTATTTTAATCTATTTTTATTTAAAATTTATTATTAAAATTTGATTTAATAAATTATTATTTTTATTTTTTTTATTATAAAATAATTATGAATTCATTTGTATTTATATTAAATAATAATTTATATAATGTTCAAAAAGAATTATTTGAAAGCAATACGGATTTCTTTATTCGTATTGATTTTATAAAAAATAGATTAAGTAATCTATCAAATAATTTATCTATTGATGAATTAATTAATTTATCTAATATTTATTTAAATGAATTAAAAGGATGTGAATATCTTTAAATATATAAATAAATTATACTACACGATTTCTTCTTCTACGTCTATTAGCAGCTGAACCACCATTTAATGAACTATTACCAGCTACATTAGAAGAAGATGTATTAGAATTTGAAGCTACATTTGAAGATGTATTTGAGCCACCTTTTTTAATTATTTTATTAATTTTTTTTTTACTAACTTTTTTTCCTTTAACTTTTTTATCACTTAAAACTTCTAATGTTTGTTTTGCTAAAACTAAACTAAGTGCTGCTAAAGAACCTGTTAAATCACTAGACATTTTATTTAATTAATTTATTTTATTTTATAATAATAATTAATTAATTTAATCAAAATCTTTATCTCTCAAATAGATATCTTCGTCTTCTTCGGTGTTATCACTTAATTCATCATCATCATTATCAATTTTATAAAAATGCAAACTATTAATAATAATTTCTATAAATTTTAAAAACTCAACTTGATTTCCAAAACCATTTATTTTATAATCTTCTTTTATGTTACTTAAACAATTATATAGTTTATCAAACATATAAATCATAAAATTATCTTTTAATTCTTCATTATTAAATTCTTCTTCTTCTATATAATTATTCATTATTATCAATTTTAAAAAATATTTTTTTATTTTTTTAAATGTATTTAAAAAAATTTAATTAAATATAAATTTAAACCTAATTTTATTATGACACAACTATATATAAAAGAAACTAATAAAATTAAATTAAACGATTGGATTAATACAAATAAAACATTTATAAATATGATAATAAATAAAATATTATATTTATTAGAAAAAAATAAACAAAATAATAATTATAGATATGAAATAAATAAAGATTATTTAGTAAATAATTTAATTAAATTATTTTATGATAATTCATCTAATTCATCAAAATATTTAAATAATTAATTTTTTTAATTTAATTAAAAAGTTTTGTTTCTTATTTTTCTAAGATAATAAGAAAACATAAAAATATTAATTAAATTTAATGAAATTAATATAATAATAAGTATTAAAATAAAATACAGGTAATGATAAATATTACTATAAATTTTATTTAGTAAAGGTTTAATAATATTGTGATTAATATTTTGTTCGTTTTTATTAAATTCTTCAATTATCTTATTAATAAATATATTAGTTATTTCTTTTTTTTTATTTTTTATAAAATTATTTTCTTCAATTTCTTTATTATCTAATTTATTATCTAATTTATTATCTAATGTATTATCTAATTTATTATCTAAATTATTATCTAAATTATTATTAATAGAATTCATTTTTAAATTTATAAATTTTAAAAATAAGATAAAATAACTTAAATGCGTCAAAAATCAGATAAAAAATTTAACTTATTTTTTTAAATGAGTGCTACAACCATAGAAGACCTTGTTAATAATTCAAATAATATTTTTTCAATTAATAATTTTATTGAAAAAGACAATGATAGAAAATTACATATTATTAATAAACAATATTTATTATTAGAAAAAATTAAATTTTTTGAAAAAATACAATTAATTGATAATCAACTTATTTTTAAATGTTATTTAAATGATAATAAACATAATACAGAATTATTAAATTTTGTTAAAACAGTTAATTTATATTATAATGATTTAATAGAATTAGAAGATGAATATTTTAAATTAAATATTGAATTTAAACAAAATTTAAACGCGTTACTAGATGATTCTATAATTAATTTAAACAATTTGCATAATTTTATTATTTCTTATAGTAAAAATAATACTTGGTTATTACACGCAATTGAAGAAGAAATAATTAATCAAAATGAAGAAGAAGATACCGATGAAGAAGATACCGATGAAGAAGAAAATACCAATGAAGAAGAAAATAATGAAGAAGAAAATAATGAAGAAGAAAATAATGAAGAAGAAAATAATGAAGAAGTAAATAATGAAGAAGAAAATAATGAAGAAGTAAATAATGAAGAAGTTGATAATAAAGAAGTTAATATGGAAGAAGTTAATGAAAATATAATTATAGAAGATAAAAATAATAATATTAATACATTAAAACAAAATAATGAAATAATAAATAATGAAAAAAATAATATTTTAACACGTTTAGATGTTTTAAAAGAAAAAATTAATACAGATAATGATAAATTAATTAAATTACTTAATACAATTGAAATTAAATGTAAACAAAGAAATTTAAAATTAGAAAAATTAGAAAAATATAATAATATTTTAAATTCTATTGAAAATGAATAAAATTTAATTAATTAATTTTTATTATTAATTAAATTAATTTTTTTTAAAATTATTATATAAATATATAATAAATATGGAAAGAAAAACTATAGTGTCTGGAGTTTTAACATTAGTAGCAATTATCCTTCTTGGATTATTAATAAATAATTACAATAATAAAAAAGAGGAAGAAGAAATTGTTGATGTTGAAGAATTTCAAAACAATGTAATTCCATCAGAAAATAATAATAACGAAACACCTAAAGAAGTTGATTATCCTGCAACTAATGCACCATCAAAATGTTTTCCTCGTGATCGTTTAAGTGCCAAAGATTTACTTCCTAATGATGCCGCTAATAGCCAATGGGCACAAGCAGCACCAGCTGGTCAAGGTGAAGTTGATGGACGTAATTATCTTACATCTGGTAAACATCTTGGTGTTAATACTACAGGTTCATCCTTAAGAAATGCTAATCGTCAATTAAGAAGTGAACCACCTAATCCCCAAGTACAAGTATCACCCTGGATGCAAACAACAATTGGTCCCGATCTTAACAGAAGACCATTAGAATAAATTATTTATTTTTTATGAATATTAAATAATAAATAATGGATAATAAATAAAATTATTTTTAATAATTATTTAAAACTAAAATTAAATAATGTAATAAAAATTTATAATAAAAAATAATAAGTGAAATAACTAATTTGTAATAAAATCAAGATGGAACATTTTAAAATATTATTAAAACCTTTAATTAAATTTTATTCAATTAATAATAATTTAAATAAATTATTATTAATTTTATTTTTTAAAAAATACAAATATAGTAAAAATTTAAAATTTCAAAGTATTTTTAAAAATAGTATACAAGAAACTAAAATATCATTAAGATTAATAGATTGGTTTGTTACTAATTATTGTAAAAAACATACAATATTAATAAATAAAGATAATAATAATAAAAATGAAATTATAAATATTTATCAGTCATATAAATCAAATTTAAAAGCATTTTCAAAACAATATTTCGATCCTTTTAGAAGAAATAAAAAAATATATTTAGTGTTTAATATTAATAATAATTTAAATATTATTAATGATTTAAATATTTCAAATGATTTATACAATAATAAAATAGAAATTATTGATAAAAGCAATATAAATAACAATTATAATATTATAGAAACAACTATTGGACAATTAAATTTTTTTAAATGGATAATAGAAAATAATATATATGAATATATATGTATTCATAAAAAAATAATTGAAAATGATATGATTTTAATTCAAAAAGAAAATATAAAAAAAAAGAATGATAAGAATAATTTAATATATAAAAATATAAAAAACAGTGATGGTAGTATTAAAATAGTTACAAGAAAAAAAAGAGTTGAATTATCTAAATCAAAATTAAATAATATTTCTTTAATTCAAGAAAAAAGAATTGTATATTTTTAATTATCTAATTTAATTATTTAATTATTTTTTAAATTTTTTCATAAAATTATTTATATTCATATAAAGATAACTTATATCTGAATAATTATTTAAACTAAAATTATAAGGTATATTAACTAATTCATTTTCTGATATATGTGTATCATTATTTACTATATTACTTCTGTCTATTTTAAGTACTATCATTTTTAAATTATTTTTATCACACATTTCTCTAATATATTCATATTCGTGAATAAATCTCAAATCTGATACAACTACTTGATTTCTATTATTTATAAAATTTTCAGTAATAAAAAAATTATTAAAAAATAATTTTATCCAAAATTTTTTTTCTATATTCGGAATTAATTCTTGAATTTTATATTGAAACATCTCTGTACCTATAAATTGCATTAATTGTCTTGTAGATACACCCCATTCTGGTAAAACTTCTTCTTTATGATTATCATAGTGATAGTCATCAATATTAAAAAGCACTTTAACACAATCCTTTAATTTTTGTGTTATCTTATAATGTTTAAAATTATAATTATCTACTAAATATTCTGCTATCGTGTCTTTACCACTCCTCTTTTTACCACAAAGCAAAATTATATCTGGTTTTTCCATTTTTATTTCTATTAAAATTATTAAACATACTCTATAATAATAGAGTAATAAATTTTTAAATACTTTAAATTAATTAATTTAATTAAATTAATTTAAAATATTTTAAAAAGAATTATCATTATTAGCCCAATCAATATATTTGATTTGTTCTTTATTATTTTTTAAATACCATCTACCGTTATGATTTATGTCTTGATTATATTGATTTAATTTTAATAAATTATCTGGTAAAGCAAAATATATTTTATTTTTAATTTTATAATTTTTATTATTTTCCTTTAAATAATTGTCTAGATATAATTGAATTCTAAACAATTCATTGTTTTTAAAAAATTCTTTTCTTTGTCTTATGAATTTTAATTGATAATTAAACATACTCATATTTATATATTTTTTCATTTTAATAATTTTTAATAATTTATAATAATTATTAATTAAAATTTTTTATATAATTGAATAAGTTAGATAATTTTTATATAAAATTATAATCAAATTTTAAAAATCTTCTTCATATTCAATATCTATTTCTGATAATAATTCTTTCATTTTTTCTGTTGAAAATAACATTTGAACTTCTTTATATCCTCCAATATATTTACTATTTACAAAACAAAATGGAAAAAATTTACCTTTTGTTTGTTCTTTTAAATATTCTTTAAAATCTTCATCTGATTTATTTTCATTTTTATAAAGAAATGTATTATATGGTATATCTAAAACATCAAACATTTCTTTTAATTTATCACAATTAGGACAACCTTCTTTACTTATAACTAAAATTTTATTATTTTTTTTCAATAATTCATTATATTTTTGTTCAACTTTATTAACAATCTGAATTTCTTCTTCACTCATTATTATATTAATAAATTTAATTTTATTTTTTAAATTTTTTATTTTTCAAATTTTTTATATTTTTCTAATTCTTCTTTTGTTAATGGACTATCAGGTAAATTAGGTAAATTAGGTAAATTAGGTAAATTAGGTAAATTAGGTAAATTAGGTTTATTTATTTTATACGAATTATTTTCTTTATTTTTATTTAATAATTTTTTATATTGTTTTGTTTTTATTTCTATTTTATTTTTTTTATTTAAATTATTTAAATAATTTAAATAATTATTAAATTTTTTTTCAGACATTAATTATAAATTAATTTATTAATTAAGATAATAGAAACAAATATAATTAAAGATACACAAAACATCATAAATATATTTTTTTTTAAATTATTAATTTGATTGATGTTAATATCTTCATAATCATATTCTATATTAATAGGTATATCTAATAATAGTTCTTTTGTTTTCATTATAATAATTATTAAATTAATTTAATTAAATAATTTAGTTTAATTTATAAATTATTTTTTATAAAAATAAATAATTTTTATAAACCACCACGTAAACGAAGAACTAAATGAAGTGTACTTTCTTTTTGAATATTATAATCCATTAAAGTACGATTATCTTCTAATTGTTTACCAGCAAAAATTAAACGTTGTTGGTCGGGTGGTATTCCTTCTCTATCTTGAATTTTTGCTTTAATATTTGATACAGTATCAGATGATTCAACTTCTAAAGTAATAGTTTTCCCAGTTAATGTTTTTACAAATATTTGCATTTATAAAAAAGAATAAAAAAATTTTAATAAAATTTGTATAAATTAATTAAATATGAATGATAATAATTATTTAGATAATTTATATGATAATAGATATTTTAAAAAAATTCATATGTTAGAAGGTGAACAAATATTAGAAGACGATATTTTTTATTTTAATGATGAAAAATTAAAAAAATATTCTAAAAAAAATAAATGTTACATTGCTTTTGATGATGGTATTTATAATTTAACAGAAATTAAAAATGAAATAAATGATGAATTTAGAGATTATATAGAAAATATAAATCGTATATCATTATTTAATAGTAGTGGTGATAGTGTTGAACCAGATAAAATTTTTAATTTTTTTAAAAACTCAAATCAAATAGAAAATAAATTTTATGATATAGGTTTTAATTTAGAATGTGGTTTATATTATCCTAATAAAAGAATTAAACAAAATATTAGATTTTGTATTAATAATAAAATTAGATTTTTATATAATATTTTGAGAAATTTAGATAATTATATTAAAGATGAATATAATAAAGATGAATATAATGATGAATCTCAAGTTAATTATAATAATAATGTAAATATTATAACTGAATATATAGATAATTTAAACCAATATGCTAATAATAATGAAAATATAAATATTAGAACAATAACAGTTAATAATTATGTAGGAATATATTTTTCAATATATAATACAGTAATGTATTTTTTATTTTTAATATTTCTATTTTTAATATTTTTAATATTTTTCTTAGTTACTAAAAATAAAAAAATTTTATATGCTTTAGTATTATTATCTTTAATATTAATATATTTTTATTATAAAAAAGTATATAAATTTAAAAAATCAAATTATAAATATAGCATTAAAAGTTTATACAATGAAAGAAAACCAGATTATGTAAATTAAATTATTTTAATTCATTATTTAATTCTTGTAGGTCATTTAACCATAATTGTTGTATAGTAGAGTTTTTAATATTTTTCATTTCAATTTCTTTATTTTTAAATTCTTTTAACAATTCTTCTTTTTTTTCATAAGTTAAATTCCATATAGGCATTTTTATCAAATAATCATATGATTTATCTTTTATCTTAAATTTATTTTCTTCTAAATATTTCTCTATATTACTTTTTTTATTATTTCTTATTTCTAATTTATTATTTATTATATCTAAAATAAACCTAATTCTACTATCTAAATATTCTAATTCATCATTTAATTTATTAATAATATAATCTTTTCTTATTTTATACCATTTCAATCTAAATTTATAGAAATATATAATAATATCATTTATATTTTGTGCTTTCATTATAGCACCTTTTTCATTAAACATATGCATATTAGTAATAGATAAATTTTTAGTAGTAATCATTTTAAAATCTTTATCAAATAAATTAAAATCAGGATTATTTTTATCGTTTTTCATTAATTCATTAACGTATCCATCTTCAAATATTAATTTAAATTTAGCATCTTTTTCTGTATAATGTGATTCATAATCTTTTAATTTAGAATTTTTTTCTAATTCTTTTTCTAAAAATTCTTTATAATCTTGTGTCCATACTCCTATTGGTAATTCTTCTATCATTATTTCATTTGACGAAACTCTATTATATACACCTTTACTATAATATTTACCTTCTTGATTTTTATCAATAATACCTTTAAATCCTCTATAAAAAGGTTTTAATTCTTTTAATCCTTCTATATAATTAATAAAATCAAAATCAGAATTATTATTTTGGTCTTTTAAATTATTAAAATTATTGTGTTTTTCTAAAACATTAATATAAATATTAACTAAATCTTTTGGATTAAATGAAGGAATATTGCAACTAAAACCAGTACCAATACCGATAACACCATTAACTAAAATCATAGGTATAATGGGTAAATAGAATTCAGGTTCAATTAAATCACCGTCTTCATTAATATAATTAAGAATTGGTAAATCTTGTTTAGAGAATATTTTGAAAGATATAGGATTAAGTTCAGTGTGTATATAACGTGGAGATGCAGCATCTTTTCCTGATTGAACACGTGAACCGAATTGTCCGTTAGGCATTAATAAATTGATATTATTAGAACCTACATAATCTTGTGCCATACCTATAATGGCATCTTGTAGACTTTTTTCGCCGTGATGATAATTGGCTTTTTCACTAACATAACCAGCGAGTTGTGCTACTCTAATTTCTTTAACTAAATTTCTTTGAAAACAACAATAAAGTATTTTTCTGGTTGATATTTTAAGTCCATCACAAATGGATGGTAATGAACGTCCAGTATCATAAACAGAGAAATGGATTAAATCTTTATTAATAAAATCTTGGTATGAAACATTTTTATCATTATAGTTTAAAACATCATTTTTATTATATTTATACAACCATTCTTTTCTGTCATCAGCACGTGATTTATTAAATGCCAAATCAATTTCATTATCATCAGACCATTTATATTCAACTGTTTTTAAATCTTTAAAATATTCTTTTGCTTCTTTGTTTGTTGAAGTACCTAATCCTTTATAATATTTAATATTCCATTTTTCATTTTTATCATTATTTAACCAATTATTATAATCAATTAAACTATAAAAATTAATAGTTTTAGTTTTTTTAGTTGCTTTTATAATAGGAGTTAACATAGAATTTAAAAATCCATCATTTTGAATTAATGAAGGCCATAATTGATAAAATAAATTAAAAATCAAACCTTTTATATGTGTTCCATCAACATCCTGGTCTGTCATAATCAATATCTTACCATATCTCAATGTTTTCACATTTTTATATTCTTTGTTTGTTTCCAAACCAATTATTTTTTTTAAATTACTTATTTCTTCATTATTCGCAATTTTATTTTGTTTTAAATCTGCTACATTAAGTAATTTACCCTTTAATGGAAAAACACCATAATTTTCTCTACCTATTACACTTAAACCTGCAATAGCCATAGATTTTGCTGAATCTCCTTCAGTTAATATAAGAGTACATTTATGAGAATTTTTAGTACCTGCATTAATAGCATCATCTAATTTTGGAATTCCTCTTAATGTATTTTTTTTTTTACCATCGGTTTTCTTAAGATTTTTTTCTAATAAATTATTAGATAATTGATAAATTCTTTCAACTAATTCACTATTCATTATTTTTTTAATAAAAGAATCAGGTATTTCCATTTTAATACCAAATTTAGAAACAGGAGTAGTCAAATAATCTTTTGTTTGTGAATCAAAAGCTGGATTAATAATAGTAGATTTTAAAAATATAATCAAGTTATCTTTAATAAATTGAGGTTTGATTTTGATATCTTTATTTTTTTTAGTAATATGTTCGGTAATACCTTTTATAATTTGTTGAACAATATTATCAACGTGTTTTCCACCTTTAATAGTCCATATTCCATTTACAAAAGATATATGTTCTAACCCATTACCATTTTTATTATAACTTATAACAATTTCAGATTTAGTATTAAATTTATGATAAAAAATATCTTCAGATTTATAATCTTTTAAATAAAATTGAGAATAATTTTTAAAATCAGTAATGGAAATTTTTTCGGAATTTAAAAACACTTTTACTTTATTATCTGTTAAAGCACATAAATCATAACATCTTTTTTTCATAAGACTAATAAAATCTTTTGATAAATTTTTTAAATTAAATTTTTCTAAATCAGGATAAAATGTTATTTTTGTATAAGGATATTTATCATAAGTTTTAATAATTGGTTTGTTTTTAATACTCATATTTTCTTCAAATACTTGTTTATATTTTTTCTTTTTATCTATATCAACAGTTTCTATTATAAATTTTTTTGAAAATATATTACAAGCTTTAGCTCCTATTCCATTCATACCTCCAATCTCTTTTTCTTCTTTTTCATCATAGTTAGAGGATGTTAACATATTTCCGAAAATTAATTCAGGTATATAAATATCGTGTTCAGGATGTTTTTCTATCTCAATACCTTCACCGTCATTATATACTACTATTTTATTTTCATCTGTATCAATATCTATTTTAATTTTTGTTATAGGATATTTAGTCTTCTCAAGTCTTTTACTATGGTCTAAAATATTTACAACTAATTCATCAAAAATCTTATATAATCCTGGAACAAATTTTATTTTCTTCTTTTTCATTTCATTATTTTTTTCATCATAAATCCAAGTATTATATTCATCTAATTCAATAGAACCAATATACATATTAGGTCTTTGTAATACGTGTTTAATCTGGTCCATTTTAACATATTTCTTACTTAAAGACTTTTTTGACATTTTAAAATTTAATAATTAATTTAATACTTAATATATAGAAGATTTTATTTAATTACTAATTATAATCAATTAACACTTAAATAAATTCTTCTATTTATTTTTTAAAATTTTTTCAAATTTTTTATTATTATTTAATTAATAAATTTTTATTTAATAATTTAACAAAAAAAATTTTGTAATATATATATTTCATATTAAATTATACTTAAATCAATTTACATAAAAAATATTTAATTATTTTTTTTTTTAAGTTGTTTTGTTTTTTTAAGTTTTTTTGTTTTAGATTTTTTAGAAATATTATTATTTAATTCTTCTTTAAATTTTAGAGTTAAAGAAGCAGCAACAATATCATAATCTTTTTTATTAATTTTTGTTTCTAATAATTTAGAAACATTTTCAACATCTTTTTTAGTAAACATATTTTTACACATAGGACAGCCTCCTTTTTTAGGATGTTTTTTACAATATCTTTTATTACAACCACTGCATATATTTTTATATATTGTTTCACCTTTTAATTTTTTTGATTTACATTTAATTTTACCTCCACCTAACATTGTACAACCACAACCACCATTCATTAAAGGAAATTCATCACTTAATATCGCTGGTCTTGTACTTTCAGATATTGCATTATAATCTGAAATAATTGTAGGTGGTTTAGAAGATGATTCTACAAAACTACCACTATTTTTACCAAAAAATTCTGAAGGCATAACTGTTTCAGCACCACCACTCAAATTAAAATTTTTTATTCTATTAAATATATTTTTCAATGATTGATATATTTTATTATTTTTATTATTTAAATTATTATGTATCACTTCAATATCTCTATCATTATATAATACATTATTTGCATCATAATATTCTCTTATTTTTTTTTCATTTAATATATTATTTACCATTATTATATTTATAATAAATTATAAATTAAATAAAATAATTTAAAATAAATAATAAAAATGATTTATTAAAAAAATATATAATTAATATAAATTGTATAATGTCTGATTATCAAAATGTAGAATTAAATAATTTTAATAGCGATGCAATTAAGGGTCATTTTAGTTCAAATTGTTTAAATGATTTATTTTTCAGTGATTTAAATATAGAAGCATTGCAATTAGGTATGAAAAATAAAATAGCAGAAGAAACAAATGGAAAACACATAATTGGCCCACAATCTGAAATTGAACTTAAAATTGTTATGAGAAGTATTTATTTACAATATGGTAGAAATTTAAATGAAGACATTGTTTTACAAGTTAAAGATTTAAATAAAAAAGTTCTGGATTATTGTGTTCCAAAAATTTTAATAGGTATTCAACAATATGAAAATTATGTAATAGATGCTTCTAGCGTACACGTACCAATTGATAGGTCTGAAAATGTATCAAACAAAGGAAGCAAAATATTATTTAGAAAAGAATTATTTTAATTTAAAAATAATATATTTTTAAAATAAATGAAAACATATTATGATCCTGTTAATATACGTGGAGGTTTTTATCTTATAATTTTATTATTTATTAATTTATCAATGATTTTAACATTTGGTGAACCAGTTAAAACAATAAGTAAAGTAGTAGCTATTTTTGTGTCTATTATAATATTATTTTACTTAGTCGATTTAAATAAAATGATGAAAATTAATCAAAAAGGTAAATTAAATAAAACAAAATTTACAAATTGTCCTGAAGGTTATGTAAAAAATACTTTTACTTTTGGTACAGACCCTGATGATACTACAATAACTTCTTGTATTGATGAAAGTGAAGATACGCTACCAACCGAAGGTAATACGCCAGATTATTATACAAACCGCCAAAATAAACTAATTATATTAAATCATCAAGGAAATCAAAATCCTTGTGATGCTAATCAATTAAATTGTTTCAATAAACCAATTTTAATGGATGATAAATGTCAAAAAATTAATCAATTTATAACAGATAATACAAATCATTTAAGTCGTCAAATAGAAAATAACTGGGACCAATATAGTATGTATTGTAAACAATAAAATATAAAAAAATTAATTATGAAAATTTGATTTTATTTTTTTAAAAATTATTTTAAATGAAATAAAATAATATTAAGTAAATTAATTAATTAAATTAATGTCATTTTATTTAGATAAATATTGTATAGAAAAAAAAGATGATATACAAGGAAATGTAATATTTATAAAAGAATTTAAAAATTGGTTAAATAATAATAGAAATATTTTATTTTGTGTAGGAGATAATGGTATAGGAAGAACTAGTATATGCGAATTATTAATGAAAGAAAACAATTATGATATATATCACTATTGTGATATTTCATATGATAAAAATGTTAATGATCATATTAAAAATTATTTTCAAAATACATCTATTAAAAATTATTTTAAAAAAGAAAAAAAAGTTTTGTTTATAGATGATTTAGATACTTATAAATCTAATATTTTCAAAAATATTTTAAATATTTATAATCAATTTATTAATAATAAAATTCTTATCAAAATTATTTGTGTTATACACAAAAACAGTTTTAATAAATTTAAAGAATATACTAATAATAAAATAATTGATATTATATGGTTTAATAAACCTACATATAATCAAGTTTATAAATATATAATTAATATAATTGATAATGAAAATATAGAATTATACAAAGATTCATTAGATAAATTAAAAAATTTTATATTAAGATTTAATTGTAACTTAAAAACAATTTTATTAAATTTAGAAATATTTTTAGACAATATTAAAAATAAAGAAATTAATAATAAAGAATATTATAATGATAATATAATTGAATTAAGCTTTGAAAAAAATATTTTTGAAAAAAGTGAACTATTATTTAAAAAAAAATTAGAAATAATCGATATTGATTATATTGATAAAAACACTAATTCAAATTTATTTACTATGATAATATATGATAATTTAATTAATATTATAGAATTATATTATAAACAATTTGAAAAAGTTTTGAATAAATATTTAGAAAATAACAAAAACAAAAAAATTATAAATGAAAAAAAATTAATTAATTGTTTATTAAATAAAGAAAATAAAAATAACATAATAAAAAAAATTTATAGAAAAATATTAGTATATTATTGTTTTACAGATAAAATTGAAGAATATTTATACAAACAAAATATAGAAAATAATTTTATTTTTTTAAAATACATTAATTTTGTAAAGATATTTGTAATAAATAATTATATAATAAAATTTAAAAATATAAATTTAGATAATATAAAAAATTTAAAATTAGAAAATCATTTATTTAATATAAATTTAAGTAAAAATATTAAATTTACTAATATGCTTATAGAAAATAATCAAAATATTATTTTTAATAGAAAAAAAATACAATTTTTAAATCAAAATATTTTAAAATTTAATGAAAATGATATATTATTTATAGATTTTATTAATTTATATTTAATAAATCTTAAATTATACATTGATTTAGGTAATAATGATAATTTAGAAAAACAATTAAAAAAATATAAAAAATTAAAAAAAAAAGAAATTAAAGATTTTAAAAATAAAATATTTTTAAAATTAATAAAAAATTTTAAATATGGAAAAATAGAAACAAAAATTTTTGATTTAGTTGTAAAATATAATCAAGAATTTAATATTTTAACAGATAAAAATATTTTATATATAAAAAAAATTTTATAATTTTCTTTATATTTTTATAAATATAAAAAAAGTTATATTAATATAAATAAATATGATGAATTTTATGAATAATTTAAATACTAGAACAAATGATTCAATGGTCATTGTATTAGTATTACTTTTATTATTATCAGTTACAATTTATTTAATTGTATTATACAATAGACCATCTAGAAAAAAATTTACTGTAATTGATGCACCAATTAATTTAAAAATACAAAATAGTGGAAATAATGAATTAAAATTAATTAATAAATCAAGAGATATTCCTGAGGATATTAATGGAGAAAGATTTGCTTATTCTTTTTGGGTATATTTACAATCAAGCAATGATTCAACTGATCATACTTTAATATTTTCTAGAACAAGAGATACCTTTGATGTTGAAAATCCTGTAATTGTAAAACAACCAACTATATTAGCATATATAAGAAAAAATACTAATTCAATGATAATAAAATTAAGAACAAGAGAATCATCTGATACTAATATTGGTAATGTTAACTCTACTGGCTCTTCTAGTGATGATAATAATGATAATAATGATCTTGATGAAATGGGTTTTAATTATAGTGATCCTGCAAATTTTATTTCTATTGATAATTCTGTTGATGATATGTTAGAATTTAAACTTGATTACATACCTTTACAAAGATGGGTTAATATTATAGTAAATATTAATGGTAATTTATCTACATTATTTGTAGATGGTAGAATACATTCAACATCAGTAGCAAATAATAATAGAACTGTTATGAGTCCAGCAGGTGATGTTATAGTAGGTGGTGATGATGATTTAGGTACAACAGATGGATATTTATCAAGACTTGAATTTTTTGATTATGCTTTTACATCACAAAATGAAGTAAATAAAATTTATAAATCAGGACCAGTACATCAAAGTATTTTACAAAGACTTGGTGTAACTGAATATGGTGTACGTTCACCTTTATATAAAATTGATTTAGTAAATGATAATGAAAATTAAATAATTTAGATTCACATTAATAATTAATATAATTTTTATTTATAATTATAAATAAAATGTTACCAATGAATAATTTTGGTATTAATAATATATTTATAATTGTTGGTGTAATAATAGGAATTGCTTTAATATTTTTATACATAAAAATATTGAGATATAAATTTTTTCCTAAAATGAAACAAGAACATAATTTAGGTTTATCTATTGTAAATAATAATAAATTTAAAGTTAATAAGTTACTCTTAAAAGGAACAAAATCAAGCAATGATACTTTTTATTATAATACTAATATTGAAAGTAAATATGATAAAGAAAGATCAAAAAGATATGTAAGAATACCACCATCTATAAATCTTAAAGGTGGAGCACAATTTACATATAATTTTTGGATAAATAAAAAAACAAATAATGTTCAAAATACTGTAATATTTGAAAAAGGAACAACGGAACTATTAACGTGTCCAAGAGTTAAATTTGGCTCGGATGGTAATGGTATTGTTATAGAATTATCAACAAAAAAAAGAGGTCTTCAAACTTTTGCAATTCCTGGTGAAAAATTAAGTTTATTAAATAGTAATTTAAAAGACTGGTATATGATAACAATTATATTAGAAGATTATTATAATGAAGATAATTTTGAAACAGGAATTAAAATGTCATTTTACCTTAATGATAATTTAATAGATTCTAGTTTTAGATTAAATAATGATACTATTCAAACAAACAATGATAAATTTGTATTATTTCCTGAAGATAAAACAGGTCAGGATAATCCTGATATATTTAGAATTAGTAATCTTAGATATTTTAATTATGCAATTTCAATGAATGAAATACGAGAACTTAATAAAAAAGGTCCTGATTTATCTATTGGACTTGATTTAATTCAACAAATAAATAAAAATAATAAAGAAATTCCAAATATTTATGAATTGTCTCTTCAAAATCATACTTAAATAGCAAATATATACAATAAATAATTTTTATTAAAATTAATTTATATAATAAATAATTTTTATAATAATTAATTTCTGTAATAAATAATTATTATAAAATATTTAATATAAATTAAATATAATTTATAATGGTAGAAGAAAATTTTAAATTAATAACAAAAAAAACAGAAAAAAACTTAGAATTATTACAAAAAAGATTAGAAGAAAATAAAAATAAAATTAAAATTTTAAAAAATAATTATAAAAATGCAGACGATGTAAATAAAACTTTATCAAAGAATTATCAAACTTCTATTAAAATTATAATAGATGTTTCAAATTTATTAGATAAATATGCTAAAATATTTCAAACTATTGAAGAAATTATGAAAGATTTAGAAAATACCTTCCAAATTAAAGAAAGAGATTTTACTTATATAAAAAATTTAACTACTACTAGTGCATTAGATATTAAAGTTAAAATGGATTCTGAAATTGATAAAGTAATTAGTATTTTAGATAAAAAAGGTTATAAACAAAAAGCAGACGAATATAGAAAATTTAAAGAAAATAATTTAGATTTAGTTTTAATGTCTAAAAAATTAAAAGAAGAAAATGATAAAAGAAAAGAATTAAATAAAATAAATTTAAAAATTGCAGAACCTGTTACGCCATTATTAAATTCATTACAATCACAAAAATTAAATAATTCTAAAAAAATAGTTTATGCTAAACCTGTTTCAATAAATACACAAAAAAAATTACAACAAAAAATACAACAGCAAAAACCTAAAGAAAAAACTTTAAATCAAAAATTTTATGATATTTTATATACTTAATTATTTATAACAAATATTATTATTTTAATTATATAATTAATATATAATTTAATTAGATAATAATTAAATATAATTATATTTTGAACAAATTAATAAAAAAAATTTGAAAAATTTTTTAATTATAACTATATATTAATTAGTTTTAACTAAAACTATTTAAGAGTTAATAACCTTATATATTTTAATAGTAACAGCACCTAATTAATATCTAAAAATGGATGTTATTAATAAAGCTTATTTTCAAGCAAACAAAAAATATTATGATGAAATAACTAAAACAATTTTGTCTCATATTAAATTTGTAGCAGAGGAAGAATTTAATACAAAAAAAGAAGAATCATCTAAAAAGAAATTTACTATTACCGAAGAAGAATTTAATGAAATTATGAGTAACGCAATTATGAAGGTTCAAGACCATATCAAAAGTAATATTAATACAAAAGTAACTCCAAAAAAAAAGAAAGATGGTATTAAACGCAAACCTACTGCATATAACACATATGTCAAACAACAAATGGAAAAAATTAAAAAAGATAACCCTAATATTGAACCTAAAAATCTTATGAAAGAAGCTGCTAAAAATTGGAAAACTGAAAAAGACTCATTTATGAAAACTTTTAATCCTGATGAAGTTTCCGTTTCATCATAAATATTATAATTAATTATTAAAAATTTGTTTAAAATATTAAATTAAAAATATTATTTTTTCAAAATATTTATAATTTATAAATATTTAATTATTAAATAATTATTAATTAATAAAATATTTAAAAATATTTCTATTAAATTATATATCAATAATTAATATTTTTTATTATTTTTATAATGAAATATTCATATAATTTAATAGTTGCTTTAGATAATAAAAATGGTATAAGTAAAAATAATAAAATACCTTGGCATATTAAAGAAGATTTAAAATTTTTTAAACAAAAAACCTTAAATAATATTGTATTAATGGGTCGTGAAACATATGATAGTTTACCAGATAATTCTAAACCTCTTAAAAACAGATTTAACATAGTATTAACAAGAAATGAAGAATTATTAAAAAATAATCACAATATTAATAATTTACATTATTTTAATTTTGAAAAAGAATTAAATAATACATTAGCAATAAAAAATATAGATATTGATAATAAATATAAATATTTACATTACTTTAATGAAATAAAAAATTTATTAATAAATAAAAAAGAATTATTAAATGAATTAAATATATTGGAAAACATATATATAATAGGTGGTGAAAATATATATAATTTATTTTTAGAAATGTTTAAAAAGACAGAAGAAGATAACAAAATAGATAATATATTTATAACACAAATAAAAAAAAATTATAATTGTGATAAATTTTTTCCATTTTTAACAAATGATTATTATTTATTAAATTATTCTGATAATAATTATTCTGATAATGAAAATTGTAATTATAGATTTTTACAATATATTAAAAAAAATAATAATAATGTCTTAAAAGATAGTGAAGAAGATTATTTATCTATTGCAAAAAATATCATTAATCGTAATAAAAATAATTTAACAAGAAATGATAGAACTGGTGTAGGCATAACGTCTATATTTGGAACACAAATACGTTATAATATAAGTGAATTTATACCGATGTTAACAACTAAAAAAGTAGCATTTAAGGCTTGTATAGAAGAATTATTATGGTTTTTAAGAGGTAATACAGACAATAGTATATTACAGAATAAGAAGATTCGTATATGGGATGGTAATAGTAGTAAAGATTATTTAAACAAAATAGGTTTAAGTCATTTAGAGGAAAATGATTGTGGAGCGTGTTATGGTTTTCAATGGAGACATTTTGGCGCGGAATATAAGGATTGTAAAACAGATTATGAAAACAAAGGTATAGACCAAGTTAAATATGTATTAAATTTATTAAAAAACGAACCATATTCAAGAAGAATATTTTTAAGTGCTTGGAATCCGTCTGATTTAAATAAAACCTGTTTACCACCTTGTCACGTAAGTATACAATTTTTTGTTGAAGAAATAAATGGAATTAAACATTTGTCTGGACATATGTATCAAAGAAGTGCTGATTGGTTTTTAGGTGAACCATTTAATATTCTATCATACACTGCATTAATATATTTATTTGCAGAAATATGTGATATGATACCATATGAGTTAATTATTTCAACAGGTGATACTCATATATATCTTAATCATATTAAACAAATGGAAGAACAAATAAATCGAACAGTATTAGTTAAACCAATTTTAAAAATAAATCCTGATGTTAAAAATAAAAATATAGAAGAAATTCAATTTGAAGATTTTGAATTAATTGGTTATCAAAGTCATCCAACAATTAAAGGAACAATGGCTGTATAATTACGGTATAATAGTAATAAAATATAATAATTTTATATAATATTTAAAAATTAATTATTACATATTTTACATAGTTTTTTATTAATTTTGTTTTTTAAACAAATTTTTATCTTACAAGAATAACAAGACGTACATTTATTATATCTACTATATAAAGTTCCTTCATTTACATTGCATATTGGACAAATATTTTTATAATTATCATAAATTGATTTTTTTAAATAATTTAATAAAATTAAATTTTTATAATATTCTTTTGATAAATTATTTTTTGAATTTATTGTAACATTATTTAAAAATCTAAAATATCTAAATAACATTTTTATTATTTTTAAATATGTAATATTTAAATAAATTATATTTTAAAATATAATAAAAAATTTGATTGATTATAATAATATTATATAAATTATTTATTATAATTCTGATTATATATTTATAAATGAAAGAAGAAATGAAAGAAGAAATGAAAGAAGAAATCAAAGAAGAAATCAAAGAAGAAATCAAAGAAGAAGAAAAAAATATATTTAAAGATTGTAAGAATGGTTTAGAAAGATTTATTAAAATATCTAATTTTGATATAAATAAACCAGATGAATTTAAAATATTATCTAAACATAGTGATGAAATTAAAAATGCTAATTTATTTTTTGAAAATGGTGGTAGTTGGTGTAGAAAAGAATCTATAAATAAAAATAAATATAAAATAGCAACAATAAAAAAAAATGGAAATATTAATTATTTATGGGATGTTGAAGAAGAAGAAAAATATAAAATAAAAGAAGCATTTAATAAATTTAATTTAAAAGACAATAAAAATACCGGTATATTATATATTGGTGTTTTTGGTATAAAAAATAAAAAAAAATATGATAGAGGTATTCATCATAAAATAGTTGAATATTTTAAAAATAAATCTTGTTGTGTATGTGGTTCTAATACTAATATAGAAATAGACCATAAAAATGATTTATATAATGACCCAAGAGTATTAAATAAAGAGACACAAGAACAAAATGATTTTCAAGCACTATGTAAACACTGTAATGACCAAAAAAGACAAGTCAATAAAAAAATGCGTCAAACTAAAAAAAGATATGGTGCCACTAATATACCTTCTTTAAAACCGTTTGGTATAGATTTTATAAAAGGTGATGAAACATATGATATTAATGATAGTAATACTATGGTAGGTACATATTGGTATGATCCAGTAGAATTTAATAAAGAAATAGTTAAAATATTAACTAATCAAATATCTAATTTAAATTTATAAATAATTAATTAAATTAATTAAATAAAATTTAATAAATTAATTCTAAAATTTTATTAAAATAATTTAAATTTATTTCACAACCAATAAATTTTTTATTTAAATTTTTACAAGCTAAAGCAGTTGTTCCAGAACCTAAAAATGTATCCATAATAATATCTCCTTCTTTACTATGTTTTTTAATTAATTCTTCAAATAATTTTAAACTTTTTTGTGTAGGATGAAATCTATTTTTACCTCCTTGTAATGGATAGTGATATATTCCATTATCATAACTACTATTAAATGTAGGTTTACTTTTTTTAACACCTACTAAAGCAATTTCTCTACAATTTGTTAAATAATTTATTTTACTATTAAGTGGTTGAGGATTTGTTTTAATCCATTCAATAAATCTAATTTGTTTAAAATTATATTTTTCCATAAAATTTTTTAAAATAGTAATTTTCCATAAATCAAAAAATATAATTAAAGTTCCACCATTTTTTAATTTATCATAAAATTCTTTTATAAATTTTTCTAATATTTCTAATGTAAAATTTTTATCCCATTCACCATAATCTGTTTGAACCGCATATTTTTTTCCATATATATTTCCATATTTCATATAGTCTTCTTTATTTTTTTCATTCAAACTAATATTTTTATTAAAATTATTTATAAATTCATTCCAATCTTCTTCCGTTTTAACATATTTAATATTTTTTTTATTATTTTGTTCAATTTCATTATGTAGTTTATTCATACCTGTATCACGTGACGTAATATATGGTGGGTCTGTTAAAATTAAATCAATTGAATTTTTATCTATTTTATTTAAAAAACTTAAACCTTCTTCATTATATATTTTTATATTTTCATTTTTTTCATTTTTTTCATTTTTTATTTCTATTTTAGTATCCATTTATAAATTCTATTTTTTATATTTTTTTTATATATAAATTTTTTATTTAATTTTCAAATTTTTATTTACTAATTTTTTTATATTTTTTATTTTTTACTTATTATTCTATATATTATTGAAAATAGAATATCTATAAATAATAATATTACAGAAATATTCAAGTTATTATAATATAAATATATTGAAGAAAGAATATATAATATACCGTGTACATATCTAGTATCGTGCCAAAACACTTTTGCTATTTGTATTTCATTATTAGAACCGGTATAACCTTTATAAATAAATCCTAAACCTATTATTAAAAGTAATATAATAAATGTATTTTTAATATATTTATTATATTTATTATATGATAATTTAATTAATAATATTAGAGATAATCTAACAGTTAAACAAATTAACCAATAGGGATGTATATTTTTAGGTAAAAAATTAATTAAATTCATAATTAGTTTATATAATAAAATTTAATTTATAAAGTATTTTTAATTTTATTATAATCTTCTTCTGTGAGTTGATAGGCCCAGTGTTGAAGAGATTGTCTAATAACAGGAGATATATTTTCGTCATTATAAGATGTGTTATTATTTTTAATCATTTTAACAAGTCTTCTGATAAATCTACCTGATTTTTCACCTGCAAATTTTATCCATCTTTTTATTTGTCTATCGTCATCATCTGAACGTCTACCATCACAAAAACGACAATACCATTGAACCCATCCATAAGGGTCTTGTTCTATTATCCATCCTTTTTCTTCCCAATCTTCTAAACTAGTTCCTGCTTTGACCTTGTATTTATTTTTATTTTTATCTAATATATTATTGGGTGTTATTAAATATTTTTCATCGATATTATGAAGACAATTACCAGTTTTCATATGTTCTTTATGTTGATTTTTAAGTAATTTGTTTTTAAAAAACATAGAATGAATAGGTCTAAAATAACCTCCTTGGTCGTGAAAAGAACCTAATTCAAATAATTGTTTGGGTGTTAAATTTGGTTTAAATTCAGGATATTTTTCTTTTAATATATTTTGGTATTCTTTTGTGTGTTTTTTAAATACTACGATTTTTGGATTAATATTTTTCATTTTATTAATATTATAATTTTATTAAATTTTTTTATAAAAATTTAATAAAATAAATGAAAATAAAAGGTAATAATAAAATATATAAAAAAAAATATATTAATGAAGATGATGATATAGACGAAGATAATAATACAAATGAAACAGATGAAACAAATGAAGAAAATCTTAGTGATGAATTAAATAATTCAGATAATTCAAATAATTCAAATAATTCTGATAGTTCTGATAGTTCTGATAGTTCTGATATTAAATTAAGTAATTTTAAAAGATTAGATAATAATTCAAGAAAGATATTAAACAGTTTAAAAGATGAATTAGACACAAGTTTTATAAGAGATAATATACCAGAAGAGAACTTACCTAAATATAATAAAATTTTAAAGGCAATAAATTCAAAAAATACAAATATAGTAAATTATATAAGTGATAATGAAAACGAGATTAATACAAATATTGATAAAGAATTAAAAAAAAAAAAAAAAAGTTTTAATTTAAATAATTTAAATATAATGTAAATTATAAGAAATATTATAAAAACTACTTCTAAAAAAACTAAATTATTTTATGATAGAGATGTTATAATTTTTTTTGATAGAGATGCAATAGAAAAATATACAAAAGGACATTATTTAAGTGTAATGAATAAATATTATAAAAATAAAATAAGAAATGCTAAAAAGAAATTAAGAAAAAGAAATATAAATTATTATATTTATACATTAGAACAATTAAATAATTTAAGTAATTATTCAAAAGAATATATATTTGATGATAATAAAAATCCTAAATTTAATGAATTATATTATAAATTACCAGATTTTAATGAAGATTTAGTAAAATATTATAATTTTAATAATTTTATGATAAAAATAGATGAATATAAATTTGATTATTATAGTTATCTTTTTTCAAGATATGGTTTAAAAAAAATAGAATGGTGTTATAATGATAATGAAAAAAAACAAACAAAAAGAACATTATCTATAAATTTAAAAAAAAGTGTAAATAATGGTTTAAATATATCTAATGAAAGAAACACAAATAATAATTTAAAGATATATAGACATCGTAAATTTGATAACTTAGGTAGTTTAGAATTTTTTTTATCTTGTTACAAAAAAATGAGCTGGTATAGTAATGAAAATTTTAATAAAGAAGATATTGTCTTATCTTTATTAGAAAAAAACAAAGATTTTAATTATAATTATTACAAATATAATAGAAAAATAGATCATTTATTAGATAGTCGTTTAAATGGTCTTAATGAAATATGTTATGAATTTACAAAAGATACTAATTATGAACTTACATTGAATAAAATGATGTCTATATCAAGTCAATATGGTAATATAGGGATTAAAATAAATAAATTAGAAAAAACGAATCATTATAAAAATTGTAAATATATATTATATTTTTATAATATCGATGAATTAGAATTGAAAACAATAAATAATTATTTGATTAATAATGAAGATATTATAAAAAAATATAATCTTATGAAAAATGAAAAAAATTATAAAGAATTATTAAAAAAAAGAATAGAATATCTCAAAAAAGAACTTATCAAAGAAATTAATGATAAACAAAATCTATACAACAGTTTTAAATTATAATATTAAAAAAATTTTAAATATATATATTTCATAGAGTTTAATTTTTAAACCCTTTTCAAAAAAAAAAATAAAATTAAAATATAATAAATGGATATTACTATAAATAATAAAGAAGAAAATATAGAAAATAAAAAAATATATATAATCAATATGCTAAATGGTATGTTTTTCTTTATTTTATTATTAACATCTGGTATTATATCTGGATTTTTAAATTGTGATATACAAAATCTATTAGAAAATAATATTTTTATAAAACATATTATTATTTTTTCTACTATTTATTTTTTTAGATATTCCAGTTTTGTTAATACAGATACAGAACAATTTGATAAAATACATCCTGTTTTTCATTTCTTTAATTCCATTATTATTTATTTACTATTTATTTTATTAATGAAAATGAATTTTAATTCTACAATTATAGCTTTTTTTATATTCTTTACAATACATCTCATATATAAATACAGTAATTATTACATAAATAAAAAAAATAATAAATTTTTTAACAAAAAAAATATAAATATTATGTATAATATTTTATTTATTCTTTTAATAGTTAATACTATTATTGGTGTTTTATTAAATTATTCAAAAAATAAAAAAAAATATAATAATTTTTTCTATTTTATTTTTAGTGTTACTAAATGTAAAGATATCAATGAACCATTAAATGTTTAGTTAAATTAATTATATTTAATTATTTAATTATTTAAAAGAAAAAATCAATAATATTAAAAGTAATAATATAAGAATTATTTAATTTTTGTATAATAAATTTATAATCACTCAATGGAAATTTATTATCTTCTTTTGGATAATCATATAATACTTGTGTAATATCTATTCTTCTTTTCTTTATACTTTCTTCATTCTGTATATAACGATAATTATTTATATCGTGTTCTTTTATTTCTAAATTTAAATCAATCGCACAATTATATAATTTTTCTTTAATGTAACCTATATTTTGTTCTGATAATTTTTCTATATCAACTTTTCCAGTTTCATCACCATACAATAATCTTAAACCTGTCATTGTTAATTCTATACAAAAAAAATATAACTCTTTTCTACTTTTAAATTCAGAACATTCAACAAATATTTTATTATTTGAATGATTCTCTAAAAAAATCATTTTTGATAATTCACCCATATCATCCGTTTCTGTCTCATTTATATTATTCATTTTATTTTAACTTTATTTAAATTATTTATATTTAAACAAAAATTTTTTTATATTTTTAAATTACATAAAAAAATAAAAAAATATATTTAAAATAAATGAAAGATAAAATTATTTATTGGGATTATGCATTATGGATAATGGTTTTTTCTATCATATTTTTTAATTGTGTTGTTTATATTGGTCAATTTTTAGAATGGATTATGCCAAAATTTGACTCAGAATCAAAAAAAACACGTTTAGAAAAAGCTAAAATTCTATTAGAAGTTTATTTACAAATAGCTTTATTAGTTGCGATAGCATATATAATGCGTGAAGTTGTAGGACATTATATGAGAATGGTTTTTAAAATTAACAAAAATCCTGATAAATTTGCTACTCTTATTGTATCACCAGCTGTTTTCTCTCAAATGATTAATCTTAAGAAAAAAATTGTTTTTGTTAGCAACAATGTATTATTATAAATTTTATAATTTAAAACAAATTACCTATTGTTGTACGTATATCACTAGGAGTATTAATTCTTCTTGAAATATTTTCAATATTTTTTATTACACCACTCTTATAAGCAAACGTATTTTCAGGACAATTTATATTTAATTGAATTCTATAAATTGTTTCTTCACAAGACTCGTTTCTATTATTCATTTTTATCCGATTGTCTCTCATTTCTTCATATTTTTCTAATATCCATTTTAACTCATCATTTGTATAAAAATGAGCAACACCAATTCCACGGACATAATTAAACCTAATTTCATTCATTATTATTTATTGTTTTTATTCTTTTTTATAATTTAAATATCAATTGATATTATATTAATTCAATTTTTTGTAGTCAATAAAAATTTGAATTATTTAAATATATAATTAATATATATTTAAATATATTACAATCAAACAGCATTGATAAACTAAATTATTTAAATATTAATGGATTTTTATTATATAATAGAATATATTAAAACAAAAGAATTTAATTATTTATTAATAGAATTTTATAAATCTATTATTATTTATTACATTGTATTTATTTTTGGTAAACTATTTTGCTATATTCTTAAAATTATATACAAATTCATTAATTTTATTTACAATTTAATTAGTAAAATAATGAATTATAATACAAAATTAGATAATTTAAATGATGATATTAAATTAGACAAATTAAATGATGATATTAAATTTTGTATTAGTAATAATATAGATAATCCTGAGGATTATATTAATTTAAAAAAAACTTCTAAAAGTTTCAATAATGTTATGAATGAAATAAAAATAGATTATAATATAGTTAAACTTGAATATATAATAGAATTTAAACCTAATGATATTACATATATTGAAACAATTTCTAAAAAATTTAGTAAAAAAAATCGTTTATCTAATAAATCTATATTTTTTGATGAAATATTAACCGATTATAAAATAATATCTAATGGAATTATATTAGAAGACCTTAGTGCAGATAGTGATAGTGATATTGATTATACAAATTATACTAATAATAGTGATAATCAAAGATATTTTATTTTAATTACTAATTTTACAAATAATGTTGAAAAATCAAAAAAAATTTATGATAATTTACTCTTAAGATTAAATATTAAAAAAAATAAAATTGAAAGGTCGCGTATACACTATACTTATTATTTTGATTCTTCTTTGTTTGATAATAATCTTGATTATTGGAAAAAAAATAATAAAAATTATGTTTTTCTTAAAAAAAAAGGTTTAGTTAATATTCAATCTGTTATTGAAGAATTAAATATAAAAAAATATGTAGATTTTAAATTATTTTTATATAATAATTATGATTTTGAGTTTAAAGTAAAAACAATTAAACCATTTTATATAAAAAAAGATGATATAATATATTGTATTAATAAACAAAATTTAAAAAATCGTGAATATTTAAAATCTGTTATTAATTTTACGAATGAACTTCAAGATAATATTGCAGATTATATTAATTTACCTGCTAAATATGACAAACGTTTTATTAATGATATGAATTCAATTCTTCAAAATGTACAAGCTAATATTAAAAGAATGAATAATTATATTAATATCATTAATAATACATCATCTTAAATCAATTAATTAATTAAATAATTAATTAATTTGTTAACTAATTTAATTTTAATAATTAATTAAATAATTTATTTTTGTTTTTTGTTTTTATAAAAATAATTTTAATTTAATAAATATTTTTTATTTTTTAAATTTTTAAATTTTTTAATTAAATAATTTTTTAATGATTAACCACAATGATATGTACATCCTACAAAACACGCTATATATACTTCTTCTCCTGCTTCTAATTTAACATTATATTCTTCTTTTGTAATTTGTGTTGCATCTGGTAATAAAAATCTAGTATCTAATGGATATATCATTTGTTGATTACCGTTTTCATCTAAGTCGTCTTCATATTGAACATCTCCATTTTCATCATAATCAATATTTTGTATAGTTCTTGTTTCTTCATATGTTTCTGTAGTAATTATTACTTTTAATTTTTGTTTTACAATTTTATTTAAACTAAAATCACAATC